>Ga0210019_1001693_pt1 | contig 22890 bp, 20 predicted proteins | sample CryGeyCG2114_020_2_FD_183969 | JGI IMG/M metagenome (GOLD analysis project Ga0210019, IMG submission 183969) | Groundwater microbial communities from aquifer - Crystal Geyser CG11_big_fil_rev_8/21/14_0.20 (SPAdes) (version 2) | ecosystem: Environmental > Aquatic > Deep subsurface > Groundwater ...
CAAGACGAAATCAAGGCCGCTATGATGGAACACGGCGAACAGGCAGCAATTGAGGTTGGGATCGGCAAACTCCCGTCAGTCTTGGTCCAGCTCTTGGGACGGCTCTATTACCGGACCAGCTACGGCCAAAACGTCTTAAAACATTCTGTTGAGATGGCCCACATTGCCGGCATCCTGGCAGCAGAGCTGGGAGTGAATGTTAATTTAGCCAAACGGGCTGCCCTGCTCCATGATATTGGTAAGGCCGTTGACCAGGAGACAGAAGGAACCCACGTCAAACTTGGGGTCATGCTCGCCTCAAAGGCGGGAGAATCACCAGAAGTGTTACACGCCATGGAGGCCCATCACGGTGATGTTGAACCAAATACTATTGAAGCCTTGATTGTCCAGGCTTGTGACGCGATTTCCGCGGCACGTCCCGGCGCACGGCGCGACACCCTTGAGGCTTATGTAAAACGACTGGAAAAACTTGAAGCCGTGGCCAAAAGCTTCCCTGGTGTTGAAAAGTGCTACGCGATCCAGGCCGGCCGCGAAGTTAGGGTAGCGGTTGAGCCGCACAAGATCGACGACAACGCCGCGATTAAACTGGCTCATGACATTGCGAAAAAGATTGAGTCAGAGCTTGAATATCCTGGCGAGGTCAAAGTCACGGTTATCCGTGAAACCAGGGCATCCGGCACAGCAAAATAATGAATATTTTGTTTATTGGGGATATTATTGGCAAGCTGGGGAGAGAGCTCTGCCGAGAGTTTATCCCCAAGCTTAAAAAAGAGCTGGCCATAGATCTAGTTATTGCTAATGCCGAGAACTCGGCTCATGGCTACAGCATTACCGAGAAGGTCTACAAAGAGCTGTTAAGCTATGGGATCGAAGCCATCAGTATGGGGAACCACATCTGGGATAAAAAAGAGATGGTCAAAGATATTGATAAGCTCCCTCTCATGGTCCGCCCTGCTAATTATCCGCCAGGAGCACCAGGCCAGGAACATCTGATCATTGAAAAGAATGGGGTAAAAATTGCTTTGATCAACCTCTCCGGCCGGACCTTTATGCCGGTCATGGACTGCCCTTTTCGTAAGGCAGACCAGCTTTTAAAAGAGATCCAGGCTGACATCAAAATAGTTGATATCCATGCCGAAGCAACTTCGGAAAAAGTGGCAATGGGGTGGTATCTTAACGGCCGCGTCAGCGCGGTTCTGGGGACCCACACCCATGTCATGACTGCAGACGAGAGAATCCTCCCTTTGGGGACAGCTTATTTAACAGATGTAGGGATGTGCGGAGCGCAGGACTCAATTATCGGCATGGAGAAAGAACAGATTTTAAAACGATTTTTAACTGCTATGCCGGAAAAGTTTCAACCGGTGGAAAAAAACCCTGGCCTTTTTAACGCCGTCATGCTAGAAATAAACCCGATTGGCGGTATGGCTCAAGCAATTACTCGAATAATTAAGGTCCTTTGATGAAACGATTAGCCCCCTTGGCTTTAATTGGCCTTTGCGCTTTTGTCGGCTTATTATTTTTTAGCTGGAACAGCGGTTGCGCTGCCACGACAAAGCCCCTGGCGATTGATACTGTTTCAACTTCACGGATTATGCCAACAGATTTTGAATACCTTGGCGCATTTCGTCTCCCTTATATTGAACAAACCGACAGCTCTGGCCTCACCATCGGCTGGCACTGGGGCGGGACCGGCGCAACTTATTATCCAGGAAATAATTCACTCTATATTATCGGCCACGACCACACCATGTATGTCTCTGAAGTCAGCATCCCTGTCCCAGTCAACTCGCGTAATATTAACGATCTTAACACTGCTACTACGCTTCGACCATTTACCAATATCAGAGCTGGTATTGTCCCTTTAATCACTCTTTTTGAAGGCGAGATCCACCGCGGCGGGCTGGCATATTTATCAGGCAAGCTATATTCCTGCTGGGGGGCTCATTTTCAGGAGGGGGGTCAAAATCTTCCGCCGTTTGCCTGGTGCGATCTTGATTTTACCAATCGCCAGGGTGCTTGGAGAGTTAATGACGATCCCCTGCTCTATCAATCAAATGATTATATGTTTGATGTACCAAGTTCTTTTGGCAATTATGTGGCAACAGGCCGTTTTCGTGACGGCGGCTGGGGAGGCAATGGGCCTAATCTCTGGCTATTTGCCCCCTGGAAAGCAGGGAACCCGCCAGTAAATGGCACAAATCTTACAGGAATAAGACTTTTAGGATACTCAAGCACAGCTCCGGAAGGCTTTGATTTTAACGGCGGCCACCAAATCAATAATTTCAACACCGCGACTGACTGGTCTGGTGGCGCTTGGCTAACTTCTGGCGATAAAGGAGCAGTTATCTTTGTTGGCACGCGGGGCATAGGCGCTGCCTGGTATGGTTTTGCCAATGGCACCCGTTATCCGATCGAAGACCCTCCAGAAGTTGATTATCCTGAAGTCCCAGCTTATCCCAACAATGAACGGGGCTGGTGGGCCACCTCGTTTGAGGCCCAGGTAATTTTATATGACCCAGCAGATTTAGCCAGAGTGGCCAATGGGACAAGGCAACCGTATGAGCCGCAACCTTATGCGAGCTTAAGTCTTAATCAATTTTTATATAATCAAGACAAGATAAATCATCCTAATTTTCAAGCCAATCGCAACAAGTATTTACTTGGCGCCTGCGCTTATGATAGAACAAACAGAAGACTATATATTATTGAATACCGCGGAGAACCAGCAGGACAAGGCTTTAACGACGACAACCCCATTGTGCATGTCTTTAGGATAAATCCTTAATTCCCCTTAATTTTTTGAAATTTCCTGAAAAAGGTACGGATAACTATTTATGAACCCAACCAGTCAATTCATAGCGCTACCTTACCTTCGCAAATGCTCGGGAACGAATCCGCACATGTTTTTGCATGAAGGTCGTTCTCTACGTTCGAGAGCGACTGCCATTTTAGCTGCTGATAGAATAGAACAATTACGAAGGGTTGCGGCTGCGCGAGGCCTTCCCGAGCCTGAAAATGCTTGGGGGTCAGTTTTAGAAATCCTTCCAGTGTTTGATTACACGGGACAGAAAATCGAAGCTGTGCCTAGTTATATGGCTCATAGAATGGGAATAAGACATCAAACCGCAAATTTAATAGTAGTTTTGCCGAATGGTCTGGTTTTATTACAACAAAGAGCCATGCATCAATTTTTTTTCCCTGGCGGCTGGGGGCTTTCTGCCGGCGGGCATATGAAAATAGAGAAAAAAAACGACCTTGCTCCAACTCCGCTCCAGGTTATCAGAGAAGAGCTAGCCGAAGAACTCGGGTTAAATAATGTTAATACGGAAAGATTTATTGATTTAGGAGTTGCTCCAAACTTTTTAAGGGTCTGGGAGTACGAAAAAAATAACGTTCAAGCGACTATTCTTCAATTTGATGCTCAAGCAGAAGATATTTTCATTGACGTTAAAAATGGGACGTTATCCGCTGCGGAAAAATCTACTATAAAAGAACTCGTCAAAACAGGGAAAAATTCTCTTGAATTACAAACTAAAAGACGAAATGAAGAGCTCTGTAGCTATTTTATTCTGGTAATTACAGCTGGAGAATATCTCACAATTCAAAAGCATTCCCCTGCGGTTGAACAAAGAACTGATGGAACATTTGTTGCAGAAGTTGCTGGTTTAAGAGCTGTTCCACTAGAAGAGGTAATAAAAGCAGGGCGTAATTTAGCAACAGCAACTGACAATTTATACAGTTTATTTTATAATAGGGTTGATATCGCTGACCGTCTTAGGCAAATAGTAAGCCAAGTCCTCACTATGCCAAGTCTTTAATTCTCTCTTTAACTATCGCCAGCTTCTCCTGCGCAGAGGAAAGCGCCTCTTTTTGTTTATCAATAGTCTCTGGCGGGGCTTTGGAGGTAAAATTTTTATTGGCTAACAGCCCTTCAAGCCTTTTGATTTCTTGAATTAGGTTCTCTTCTTCTTTTTTGAGCCGCTCTACTTCTTTCTCAAGGTCAATCAACCCCTTAAGCGGGATAAAGAACTGGATATCAGCCACCACACCAGAGGCAGCTTGCTCTGGCATATCATTCATAGCAGACTTAAACTCGATTTTAACTGCTTTGGCCAAAGATTTAATAAAAGCTTCGGCTGATTTTAAAGTTTCCAGCTCTCCCTTATTCTTAGCCACAAAAATCAGCTCAATATCCTTGGTCTGAACCCCCATCTCTGCCTTGATATTACGGACTTTTACAATAACTTCTTTGATCAACTCCATCTGCTTTTCAATTTGAGGATCAATCAGCTCTTGGTCAGCCTCCGGCCACTTTTCTAACAATAAATACCGACATTTGTCATTTGACATTTTTAATTTGTCATTTATCTCTTCGGTTATAAACGGCATAAACGGATGAAGCAGCCTTAAACTCCCCTCAAGCACATAAAGCAGCACACCCTGCACCCTTTCTTTCTTTTTAGCGTCATCAGAGTAGAGATCGTTTTTGGAGATCTCCACATACCAATCGCAAAAATCACCCCAAAGAAAATCATAGATCGCCCTGGCTGCATCCCCAAACTCAAAGTTATCCAAATATTTGGTTGTATCAGCAATTAAACTGTTGTAGCGGCTAATTATCCATTTATCCGCTAATCCCATCTCATTCTCCCCCTTAGCAAGGGGGAGATGTCCCGCCAACGGCGGGACAGAGGGGGTAGCAAGCACAAACCTAGAGACATTCCACAATTTGTTTGCAAAATTTCTCGCTTCGGTAATCTTATCTGGCGTTACTTTAATATCCTGCCCTTGTCCGGTAATTAAAGAGATTAAAGCAAACCGGAGGGCATCTGCCCCCACCTTATCAATTAGCTCCAGCGGATCAATTACGTTCCCAGTAGATTTGCTCATCTTTTTACCGGAAGCGTCACGAACAAGCCCATGAATAAAAACCGTGTGAAAAGGGGCTTTCTTCATAAAGTGGGTCGCCATCATAATCATGCGGGAGACCCAAAAAGTAATAATGTCGTAGCCAGTAACTAAGACTGAAGTTGGATAAAAGGTCTTAAGATCCTTAGTCTGATCAGGCCACCCTAAGGTTGAAAACGGCCAGAGCGCAGAAGAGAACCAAGTATCAAAAACATCTGGGTCTTGTGTTAAATTTGTTCCACCACACTTCGGACATTTTTTTGGTGTTTCCTCAGATACAATAATTTCATTACATTCATTGGGCATTGGACATTGGTCATTGGTCATTTTGCCTCGGCAATACCAGGCCGGGATACGATGTCCCCACCAAAGCTGGCGGGAGATACACCAATCTTTCAAATTAGTCATCCAATTGATGTAAACCTTGGTCCAACGATCAGGAACATAACTTATTTTGCCTTCTTCAACAACCTTAATCGCTTCACGTGCTAAATCCGCGACTTTGACATACCATTGGTCAGACAAATACGGCTCAATGACTGTTTTGCAGCGGTAACACTCGCCAACCGAGTTTTCATAATCCTCGATCTTGTCAATTAAGCCCAGCTCTTCCAGCTTGGCAACTATTTTTTTGCGCGCCTCAAAGCGATCAAGGCCATTAAATTCACCAACCGTGATTTTGGCGTCAGGGGTCATGATAATAATGCGCGGCAGGTCATGCCGCTCCCCTATTTCAAAGTCATTGGGGTCGTGAGCCGGGGTCACCTTAACCGCGCCGGTACCAAAGTCCGGGTCAACAAAATCATCGGCAATGACCGGGATTTTGCGGTCAGTGAGCGGCAGGTCAAGAAGTGTCCCAATTAAATGCTTATAACGTTCGTCTTTAGGATTAACAGCAACAGCACTGTCCCCCAACATAGTTTCTGGCCTTGTTGTCGCCACCACCAGCGGGCCATACTTGATATACCAGAGTTTTCCTTTTTTTGCTTCGTACTCAACTTCAATATCAGAGATCGCGGTACCGCAGCGAGGGCACCAGTTAATCAAGCGTTTCCCTTTGTAGATTAACCCCTCGTTATATAAAGTGACAAACTCTTTGGTGACTGCCTTGGAAAGCCCTTCATCCATAGTGAAGCGTTCGCGGCTCCAATCAAGGGCACAACCTAAACGCCGCAACTGCTTGGTAATGCGGCCACCATACTCTTCTTTCCATTGCCAGACTCGTTTTAAGAATTCCTCGCGACCAAGCTTATCTTTACTAGTCCCCTCTTTGCGTAAAGCCTTTTCAACAACATTTTGAGTCGCAATCCCCGCATGATCAGTCCCCGGAACCCATAAAGTGTTAAAGCCCTGCATTTTTTTATAACGGATTAAACAGTCCTGGATCCCGTTATCGAGCGCATGCCCCATATGAAGCGAACCAGTGACATTGGGTGGTGGAATAACAATAGTAAATGGCTCTTTGGAGGAATTCTCTTCGGGCTTAAAAACACCGCTCTCTTCCCAAATTTTGTACCATTTTTGCTCCACGTCAGCTGGATTGTAGACCTTAGGAATCTCTTGGTTCATGATATTTTAATTTTAACATAAATTACAGTTTTATGCCTATGCACCCGCGTAGCCGAGCCTCTTAGGCTCGGCTAGTTTGCCTAAAATATCGCTAAGCGTTATTATATAAACCATGCCAAAACACATAAAATTGCCAGGTTATGCTTATTTTCTGACCACAAGACTGGCAGAAAATTTAGAGGTTTTCAAAGATGAACAATGTTGTCTTTTATTAATAAAAGACATGGCTTATTATCGCCAAGAACTACAATATCAACTCTATGGTTATGTGATTATGCCTGATCATTTCCATTGGATTATTCAACCATCAATAAAAGACGACATTTCAATCATAATGAACAAAATAAAAGGTCATTCCAGCTTCGCCATAAATAAACATTTAGGCCGAAAAGGTCAGCTTTGGCAAAAGGACTATTATGATCATGTTATTAGAAACGGAAAAGATTTTGAGGAAAAAATAAAATATATCCATAAAAATCCTTATAATGCTGGCTTAGTCGATACTCTAGAAAAATATCCCTATTCCAGTTATAGAAATTATTATTTAGGAGATAATTCTTTGCTAAAAATTGATATCCCCTTATATAGTTTACGGGGAAAATGATGATCATGGACTCAGCAGCGCCTAAGAGGCGCTGCTACGCGGATAAGCACTGAACTGGCTTTCTAAGTCCCAATTCCTTTTCCATCCCCTCAAAAGCAGATTCTTGCGGGATCATCCCCACAATTTCCGACTCGATAATCCCAACCTGGTACTCCAGCGCCCACTTGGCGACCTCGGCAAAAACGTTTTTCAGCGAAGTGGTCCGATGGTCGCAAATATTAATTGAGACTTGAGTGATCCCCCTTGAATACAAAGGGATCCCCAACGCCCGTACACCTGGCAGTCCTCCACTTTTCTCGCGGATATTATGGGCAATTGACTTGGCAATGGAGAGATCCGACGTTGCCAGGTTAACATTAAAAGCAATAAGAAAGTCTCTCGCCCCCACCGCCACTGCCCCGGCGCTAACATGCAGACCCTCGCCAACATCCGGCCGGCGATGAACATTATCAATCTCCTCAAGCAGGGCTTTGTAGCTCCCTTTTCTCACATACGGCAGTTCTTTACGATCTGGAATTTTAGCTGCCTCGCCATAAAAATAAACAGGGAGACCTAATTTTTGCCAAAGCTCTTTTCCCAATTCATGGGCTAAAGAGCAAACAGTGGACAGTGAACAGCGCACAGGGACAAACGGGATCACATCAACCACCCCAATATAAGGGTGCTCACCAATATGATCTGTAACATCCAATAGTTGCATCGCCCGCTCGGTCAAATCAAAAGCAGCCTGCTTAACTTGATCTGGGCTGCCAACAAAGGTGATAACACTCCGGTTGTGGTCTGGATCAGAGTGGACATTTAAGACTTTCGCGGTTTTAATAGACTTAACAATCTCGTCAACCAGGGCAAGGTCGCAGCCTTCTGAAATATTAGGGACACACTCAATTAAGCTTAAGGCCATCAAGTGCTTTTTCCAGATCAGAGTTTTCCAGGGATTCTTTTTCCATCAAGACCTTGGCCATCTCAATCATTTTGTCCTTATTAAGGGTCAAAATATCCTTGGCCCGCTGATATGAATCTTGCACAATCCCCATAATTTCATCGTCAATCTTATCAGCGGTCTCCTCACTGTAATCCTTGGTCTCGGCAATGTCGCGGCCCAAGAAAATCTGGCGGTCCTTGCGACCAAAGGTGCGGGGTCCCAGCTTACTCATCCCAAACTCGCAGACCATCTTTTTGGCTAGATCAGTCGCCCGCTCCAAATCATTAGTTGCCCCAGAGGTAACATCAGTAAACATCAAGGCTTCAGCCACCCTACCACCCATCATAACGGTAATTTGATCAAGTGCCTCCCCTTGACTCATTAAATGCTTGTCTTGTTCCGGCAGCTGCAAAGTATAACCAAGGGCCATCCCGCGAGGGAGGATAGAAACTTTGTGGACAGGATCAGCGTGCGGCAGAACCTTTGATAAAATAGCGTGGCCAACTTCGTGATAAGCGACAATTTCTCGCTCTTTGTCAGAGATCACCCGGCTCTTTTTCTCTGGCCCGGCCAATACTCGATCAATCGCCTCCTCAACATCTTCCATCCTTACCTCTTTTTTGTCGGCACGGGCCGCCAAAATCGCGGCTTCGTTTAAAACATTCTCCAAATCAGCCCCAGTAAACCCGGGGGTGCGGCGCGCCACCACATTTAGGTCAACATCACCGGCTAAGGGCTTGTCCTTGGCGTGAATTTTTAAAATCCCCTCGCGGCCTTTTAAATCAGGCTTATCCAGGACCACCTGTCTATCAAAACGACCCGGGCGAAGCAAGGCTGGATCTAAAATATCCGGCCGATTAGTCGCCGCAATTACAATAACATTGGTTTTAGGATCAAAGCCATCCATCTCTACTAAGAGTTGGTTTAAAGTCTGCTCCCGCTCGTCATGGCCGCCGCCCAGACCTGCCCCACGATGGCGGCCAACAGCGTCAATCTCGTCCATGAATATAATTGAGGGGGTTTGCTTTTTTGCTTGGGTAAAGATAGCCCTGACTCTGCTAGCTCCAACACCGACAAACATCTCCACAAAATCAGAGCCAGAGATAGAAAAGAAAGGGACCTCGGCTTCGCCGGCAATGGCGCGGGCGAGCAAGGTTTTGCCGGTTCCCGGCGCCCCCATTAGAAGTAACCCCTTGGGCATCTTGGCCCCCAAGGCTTGAAATTTTTCCGGGTGTTTTAAAAAATCAACAATCTCCACCAGCTCTTCTTTTGCCTCATCAACCCCGGCCACATCTTTAAAAGTGACATTAACCTTACCGACCTGGGGCTTGACCTGGGAGCGGCCAAAAGCCATCGCCTGCTGGTTGCTATTTTGGGCTTGTCTCATAATCAACCACCAAAGCAGGCCAAAAAAAACAATCGGAATAAGCAGCTGGACAACCAGGTTCATTACCCAGTTAGCTTCAGCCGGGGCATCCACCTTAATATTAACGCCCTTGGCCCGCAGCTCTGGGACTAAATTGGGATAATTGATCGCCCGACTGTGGAACTTGGCGCCGTCAGAGAGCTCACCCTTAACTTCGTCACCAGCGATCGTGACTACTTTAACCTTTCCCTGGTCAGCCAAATCTAAAACCTGGGAAAAAGAGAGCTCTTTAGAGGCAATCTCTGACGGAAAAAAAGGAGAGATAATGGCAATCCCAGCCAGGATGACCAAGAGATAGATAAAAATACCGCGCCAATTAGACTTCATATTTACAATTATAACATATTACCGACGGGAGCGCTTCTCGCCACGCTTAATCTTCTCCCACTGCACCAAGACCTCTTCCTTATTTGAAGCCTTGAGGTCGCCAAAGACATGGGGATGGCGACGTTTCATTTTTTCTGAAACAATCTCGATCACTTGAGCCAGGTCAAAATGCTTATCTTCTTCAGCAAAGACCGAGAGCATCACGACGTGAAGAAGCATATCCCCAACCTCTTCGGCCAGGTTATCATAATCCTTTTTCTCAATCGCGCTAATCGCCTCATTTACTTCTTCCAGCAAAAACGGCCGTAGCGATTCCAGGGTCTGTTCCCTATCCCAGGGGCACTCTTGGCGTAATTTTCGTACTATTTTGACGAAATCCTCAAATTTTTGACCGAGTTTTTTTGCCATACTTTTATTATTTTAGCATATCTGGTTTTTTGGGGAAAGCATGCAAGTTTTAGCCTGGTTTCAACGATATAGTAAATGAACATGGATAACGCACAAGTAAAACAATCTGGACCTGATTTTAAGGCCTTGGGACTTAAGTCCGCGGCTGAAATAATTGATATTTTAGCCATGCTTAAGATCGAGGGTGAACGGGTAATTAAGGACGATAGCGTCCTGCTTAATCCCCAAGCTAAAGCCAAATCAGTTATGGAGTTTTTTGTAAATAGATTTAGGCTTGACCCGGCCAAGCTCCCTTATTTAGCATCTTTAGTCAAACACGATTTAAAAACCGGCAAGATAAGTTGGAGGAAGACATAAACCATGGGCATGTTAGACGCAAACGTTAGCGCTGCTCCAATCAGCAGGGTTGAATCCCAAAGAGGGGCCAGCGGGATCCAACCTAATATTTCTGTATCCAAAGATTATATTGAAGATTTGATCCACAATAAAATACCACAGATTACCAGCAGCCCCCAGGACCCGGGACGTTTTGCCCGGCGTAAACTTGACCCGGCCAGTGAAAACCCTGTTGCCCAGCCGCAAGTTGCCCCGTCACCACCCAGGAGAGTAGACGTCCCCAGCCAACAACCGAATCTTGAAGCAGCGGAAAGGACAGCCGCCTTCCAGCCGCCGATTGTTACCTCGCCTAAATATTCAGCACTCGACCTGTTGTTGGTCTTGGCGCCACATTTGGCTGACCCGGAATTTGAAGCACAAGTGGTCGAGGCCCACAATGAACAAGCGATAATCGCTGGAGAAGGAAATTATGCCTGAAGATAAAGAAAAAAGCGCTTTAGAAAAATTAGAGGCTAAACTAATAAAAATGTGGAAGCAAAGCGGCCAGGCATCAGTCATTTCCGGCCGGCACACAGAATTTGTCGTTGAACCAAAGGTCTTTATGGGGGACAAACTCCATCCGGATATTTTAAAATTCCTGGTTCAGGGATATCTGGCCAATACATCTACCCAAGATTCCGGAGCAGGCAATGACATCGAGATTAGCCCGGAAAAACTGGTCATTAAAGGCCCTGACGGCAAGAAAATGATCGTGGTCAGAGATAAAGAAATCATCCGCCAATATATTGCTTCACAATCTTGATAATGTCCAATTTCGAATTTCCAATGTCTAATGATTGTTTTTGACCATTAAATTTTTCAACAATAATTTTTCCCTCAACTTCTTTGATCCGCTTTACATCCTTGGTCAAAGCCAAAGCTTTAAGATAAAGCAGCTCAAACAACTTTAAAAGCGGAGGTGGGAGCTGGCCAAAGCGATCGCAAAGCTCAAGTTTTACCTCATCAACTTCAGCCTTGGTTGAAAGAAGATTGAGCCGACGGTAAAGGGCAAGGCGCTGGCGCTCGTCCGGGACATAAAAAGGTGGGATAAAGGCTTCAACCTTAAGATCAAGCTCAATTTCCCGTGGAGACTTCTCGGTAATCCCTTTAACTTTTTTAACCGCCTCCTCCAAGAGCTCGCAATAAAGGTCAAAACCAACCTCAAGGACATGTCCTGATTGCTCGCGACCCAAGAGGTTCCCTGCCCCACGGATTTCCAGGTCCTTCATCGCCAGTTTATAACCAGAGCCTAAGGCAGTAAATTCCTGGATCGCTTTTAATCGCTCCAGGGCATCGTCGCTCATCAGCTTTTCCGGATAATAAAAAAGATAAGCATAAGCCCGCACAGCCCCCCGGCCTACCCTCCCCCTAATCTGGTAGAGCTGGGACAAGCCAAAATGGTCAGCCTCGTCAATTAAGATCGTATTTACCGACGTGATATCAAGCCCGGATTCAATGATTGAGGTGCAGACGAGTACGTCATACTTTTTATCAAGGAATTTAAGCATGACTACCTCTAATTCCTTTTCATTCATCTGCCCATGCCCAACACCAACCTTGGCCGCTGGCGCCAGGCGCTTTATTTTAGCGGCCATACTGTCAATAGTCTCCACCTTATTATGGAGAAAATAGACCTGGCCACCGCGGTCCAGCTCTTTGAGGATCGCCTCTTTAATCACTGTCTCTGAAAATGGGAGGACATAGGTCTTAATTGGCGAGCGGTCAACCGGTGAGGTTAGGATAACACTCATATCCCGGCCGCCGGACAGGGAGAGATAGAGGGTGCGAGGGATCGGGGTGGCTGACAAAGCCAAGACATCAATATTTTTCTTAAGTTTTTTCAGTTTCTCTTTGTGTTTAACCCCAAAACGCTGCTCTTCATCAATAATTAAAAGCCCAAGGTCCAAAAAAACAACATCTTTTGAGAGGAGACGATGGGTCCCAATCACAATATCGACTTTGCCGCTGGCCAAATCCTTAAGCACTTTTAACTGCTCCTGCCTGCTCCTAAAACGCGAAAGTAGCTCGACATTAAAAGGCGAGGCTTTAAAGCGCTCTTTAAAGTTATTATAATGCTGGTCAGCCAAAATTGTCGTCGGCACAAGGATGGCGACCTGCTTGCCGGCAGAGGCTGCCTTAGCCGCAGCGCGGATCGCCACCTCTGTCTTGCCATAGCCAACATCCCCGCAAATCAAGCGGTCCATGGGGCGCTGGCTCTCCATATCACGCTTGGTCTCGATAATGGCCCGGCGTTGGTCAGGGGTCTCATCATAGGGAAAGGTCGCGAGAAGCTCCCTTTGCCAGAGGTCGTCAGGAGGAAAAGCAAAGCCGGGAAGCTTGGCTCGGGCTGCATAGAGCTCAAGCAATTCCTCGGTCATATCTTCAAGCGCTTTTTTCACCCGGCTCTTGGCCAGCTCCCATTTTCTGGTGCCTAATTTAGAAAGCTTAGGAATAAAACTGCCGGCGCTGGAGTATTTTTCCACCATCCCGGCCTGGCTGGGAGGGACGTAAACTCGGGATCCTTCCGCAAATTCCAGCAAAACATATTCCTGCTTTATCTCGTCTATTTCCAGCTCTGCCATCCCCTGGAACCTGGCGATCCCGTAATTTTCGTGGACCACAAAATCGCCCTTTTTTAAATCTGCCAAAAGCTCATCTGCCACCCCCTCTTTGGCCGGGGCTTTCGCGCGGACAGACCGCAGCTCCTCACCAAAAAGTTCCTTGTCAGAAAGGACAATCGTCCTCCCATAAACAAATCCGCCGCGCAGGGAGCCCTCAATAAAAGGGCGGGTTAGCCCCACATGACGGCTGACAACAATAGCGTTTTCCGGGATAGCCTCCAAATTATTAATATATGAATCAGGGAGCATAAACAAAGGCTCATCGCCAGGGGAAAGAAAACTGGACAACGTCATCGTTTTCAAACATGTAGGGACAGCCCTTGTGGCTGTCCGTTCGGATTGGACAGGGACAAGCCCTGTCCCTACATCTTCATCAAACACCAGCAAGCTATCCTTTGGTAAGTGTTCAAAAACCGAAGTCTCCTCATTTTCCCTGGCCGGCAGGAGAGAGAAACTTTCGATTTTATTAATCGAGCGCTGGGAATAAGGGTCAAACTCACGCATACTGGCAATTTTGTCGTCTGCAAACTCCAGCCTGACCGGCTTGTCAAGATTTAAAGGAAAAATATCTAAAATCCCGCCACGCAAAGAAAACTCACCTTTTGCTCCAACAATATCAAACCGCTTGTAGCCAAAGCCAATCAATTGCTCAATAAAATCAGACAAATTAATACTTTGATGGCTAGACAGCGTAATAGCTTGGATAGATTTGCTGGTTTTAGCCTCAATAGCTCGGGACGAAGCCACAACAATCAATGGTTCATTTTTTTCAAGGCAAGAGATGACTAAGAGCCGTTGGCCAACATCTTCAGAAGGAGGAAAAAGAAGCACTTCTTTATCAGAAAAAAGCTTAATCTCTTGCAGCAGGATTTGGGCTTTAGCCGAAGAGGAAGTAACCACAAAAACAATTTGGTGTTCTTTGGCCAGCTCCGCAATGACAGCCGAGCTGGAGGCGCCGACTAAACCAGAGATCTTTTCAACTCTCACCCCCCTGCCCCCTCTCCCAAAGGGCGAGGGGGTGAAATCAATTAAATTCATTCATTGCCTGGGGGAGGCCGTTCTGAATAATCGATTCTATGGCGTCAGCAGCTTTAATAATAACGTCAACCAGGATAGTTTTTTCAGTCGCGGGTATTTTACTTAAGACATAATCAGCAGTATCAAGCTGGTGGTTTTTCCCCACCCCGAGCCGAACCCTTATAAAATCGTGGCTGGAAAAGTGGTCAATAATTGATTGAACCCCCTTGTGCCCGGCAGCGCTCCCCGAGGGGCGCAGGCGCAGCTCGCCAACTTCCAGGTCAACGTCGTCGTAGGCAACAATAATCTGGCTGGCCTTAAGTTTATAAAACCCGGCAGTCTCACGCACTGCTTGGCCGGAGTTGTTCATAAAGGTTTCGGGTTTGAGCAGGAGAACTTTTTTTTGGCCAAGCTTAACAGGGGACTCGCCATGACGTTGAATGAGTTCATCAATGACCATAAAGCCGAGATTGTGGCGGGTATTTGTATACTGCTTGCCTGGATTGCCCAAGCCAACTACTAAGAACATAAATTACAAATTACAAGCACCAAATCACAAACAATACCAAAATAACAATATTTAAATGTTTTAATTTTATATTTTGGGATTATTTGGAGTTTGGAATTTGTTTTTTGGTGCTTATCTTCCATAGGAGAATTCTACACCAAAGCGAACATCTTGGGAAACTTGTTTGTTAGCCTCTGCTGGCTTATCTTTGAGATAAGAAACCTTAACAACCTCAACAAACATCTTAAATTTTCTAAACAAATCTTGACGACTGCCAATATCCTGGAAGGGCTGGAAACGAATCCCTAAACCATAGTCAGCAATATTTAAAAAAGAGTACGCTGGACCCTCTTTTGCTGAAGCAGTTACGTTAATACATAAATATGGTTTAATCATATCGCCTAAATGAATTCCCATTTTTGGCTGAAAATAAAATATCTTATCTTTAAATTCTTCCCAACCAAAATTTGTCTCACGATATGCGTATTGAGCCCAAAGCTCACCCCAAGGCAAACTCGGGATCGGCGCCTCCTGGTTCCATTCATGCCAGATTTCAAGGCCGTAGCGACAATCTGTTTTGGCCAGGGCCTCAGCAGAAACAGAATTTTTTAAATACGTTGTCCCTATACTTTCAACAAAAAATTTAACCCCTTTTATCCATTCGTCAGCCCAACCCCGTCCTCGATAAGAATTAAAAGGGATAACACGCATGCCAACGCCAGTAGTAAGGTAATTGTTCCAATAATCGTCAGCCTGGGAAGCCGCTCCATAATACACACCGTAAAGATGGAGCTTGTGCTCCAAAAAAGCCCAACCAGCTTTCCCTTCAAATCGGCCCAAGAGAGAAGCAAAAGATTGTTTTTCCAGATTGGTGTCAAAAAAGCCACCGCGGTTATAAAGCTCAAGAAAGGTTGTCTGGCTAAAGGCATACCCCTGTAGAAAAAACACAAAAACAAAAAAGCCAAACAAAATTTTTTTCACTAACAATCTCCATCCCCTAATAAAAGGCTCCCCCAAGACAAAACCTGGGGGAGCGCTTTTATTTAGTCAGTAACATTAAGCAAGGCAATATTATCAATATTCAAGTTAACAAGGCCAGTGCTCTTGCTGGCCAAGCAAACAAACTGCACCTGAAGCAGCCCGCCAGAACCATTGCTCTGGTCAAGGTTAAGCAGGTTGTCGCCAACAGAGGTAACCTCATCAACAAAGTCCTCAAGGGGGACAGTAACTCGCCGCCAGCCTTGCCAGTCAACCCGAATATCATAAACCCATTTATCATCATAGACAGGGGCATAGTTTTTGGCCGAGTCTTGTTCCGCCTCCCAGTTTTTGTTGTCGTCATCCCAAAGCTCAACCTTAATTGTCCCTGAACCCGGACCATTGCCATAAACATCAACTTGGAAGGTATTATAATTTGAATAATTTACGTTTGGCTTAGCCACGTACGTCCCGCAACCGCCAGCATACCAATTATTGGCCCGCCCCTTTAGCAGTAAAGAATAATTACCTACTTTCCCAGCCACGCTGGCATCGCCAGCAGTTAAATCAGAGTTTTTTACCGGCGCTACTGTTTCAATATCAAAAACCCACCATTCAGTTGGACTTTTAATACTGCCAGACTCAAAATTATCAATCAAAAGATCACCGCTAGCAATATTTGAGCTTGCCTGCTTATTGCTGCTTTCTGCCGGTGGCCCTTCCCCAAAAGCAAAAACAGCTGACGCAGCAAATACAATCAAAAACAAAAGCACTAAACTCTTTTTCATCACAAAAGTCCTCCTTTAATATTATTTTAACTCGAGTACACCCCAAACACTGGGGTCTTTATAGAAATAATAATCACCGTTCCAAATGAATTGCCGCTCTCGCTCATTACGCTTGTCAGCATCATCAAAGGCAATATCAAACCCTAGTCTCAACCCTTTTTTAGGAGCGCCTTTAACCCTGAAAAACTCCCAGGGTATTTTTGCCTCCAGCACATAGCCCAAGGGACTTTTCGTCTTGTTAACTGCGATCTCACCCCCTTTTGGTATTCTTCTCCGTTGCCAATTCCAAATTTGTGGCGGGTTTTTCTGCCCATTACCGGTGCTAAACCCAACTTGAAAATCACCATCCCCCATAGCAAGCCGCTGAGGATCAGCTTTCTGGTCAAAGCCAAGAACAAGCTCTATCGCGTCACCATTCCAAAGATTTGCCCCTGTCTTATCATTAACCAAGGGAAGACTGTCAACGATTTCTGCAGCTAGATAAAAATTTGTCTCATCCCACATTATATAAGCCTTGCCTGAAAGATCACTGCTGCCTTTCCAGGCCAACCCTTCCTTAAAAAACGCCTCATCAACCATGGTAATCGGGGCCCCCTTATCCCAATCAGAGAGCTCTCCGTCAATTTTTAACGGCTGCTTTGCCTTTAAGGCAAAGGCTGTTTTCTTTGGCAACTGTTTTTTAGACTGGGTAACAGGGACAAACTTGGCCAAGTCATCCCCGGAGCTTAAAAAGAAAGGGTCAGCCATGATCTCCTTATAAGCTTCATAAGCGGCTTTGCTTGATTTTATCCGCCAATCCGTTTCCTTATCAAGGTCAAACCAAACAATTAAATCAATGTCGCGCATGCTGGACTTTAAATATCCAGGCAGCTCGCGGATCCAGGCGGCTTTGTCACCGCCCTTTTCAGCTGAAGAAAATTCAGCGATCATAATCGGCTTATCAGGCCAAAGTTTTTTTGACAGGCGGATCTGATCGCGAAAAAGGTATTTAAAGGCTTGCCACTGGCTCCAATCCTGGGTTGTCCCCCAGTTATAGCCATCAATTCCAACCCAATCAACATATTCATCCCCGGGATAAGCCGCCACCCAATCATTCCAGGACTCTTCAGGATAAGAGTAATTCATAAAACACCAAACCCATTTAACATTAGTTGCTTTTTCTTTTTTAAAGAGATCAACGACATGGCGATAAGCAGCAACATAAAGTTTAGGGTCTTTATTATTATGAATAACGCCCCAAGGATACCCATCAATATTAAATTCATGGGCCATCCTTAAAAAAACCGGCTTGTTAAACTCTTTGATCCCCTTGGCCCAAGAAACTATATAAGCATCCCATTTGCCGTCAATAATATCCTGCAGGCTGATCTTATTGTGGTCAGACCAATACCAGGGTTCCCAAACAATATGCGGGATAGCCCCATAATCTAAAACTTTCTTAATGTCTTCCTGGGGAAATTTTTGCGCCCAATCCTGATACCACATGACCATTGCCGGCTTCTTCCCTACCTGCTCCTCATATTTTGTAATATAAGCCATGCTCTCCGGCGCCCCTTGCCTAAAAACACCGACAAAAACTCCGTCCTTAACAGGGTTAGCATCAGCGGTTTTCGACATAGCGTTAGCAAATGACCAACGAGCAAGCCAGAATGAGGAAATAACGAGCAAAGTAACAATAAAAAATTTAGGGGAATGAGCTTGGATATTATTTTTGATTTCTGATTTCTGGTTTCTGATTTTCATATATTATCACCCCTTCACTGCCCCTGCAGTCAAGCCTTTCACAATGTGTTTTTGCAATAAAAAGAATATCACGACAACCGGCAGGGTTGCAACTGTAGCGGCTGCCATCATCAAGTCAAAACGGTTTTGGTAATTGCCGACAAAAAGGCGAATCCCGACAGGAATAGTCATGGTGTCAGAATTGGTAAGGACCCAGGCAAACATCAGCTCGTCCCAGGCATTAAGGAAAACGTAGATGCCGGTCGCAATAATCCCGGGCATGGCCAGGGGCAAGGCGACGTGCCAAAAAACCCGAAACCGCGAACAACCGTCAATTAAAGCTGCTTCCTCTAACTCGCGAGGGATAGCCGCAAAAAAACTGCGCAGGATCCAGATTGAAAACGGCAAAAACCACGCAGAATAAATCAAAATTATACCCGGAAAAGTCCCCTTAACAGGAATATTTGTTAAAACAGTAAACTTCACAAACATAATATAGATAGGGATCAAATACATGATCATCGGGATCATCTGAGTGGCTAAAATAGTGTTGCTAAAGAAGTCTGAACCAGGGAAACGAAACCGCGACAAAGAATAAGCAGCAAAAGTAGCCAGGGTCATGGCAAAAACCATAGTAAAGCCACAAATAATAATTGAATTGCGCAAATAAAGGCCAAAGTTGACATTTTTCCACATATCAACGTAGTTGCTAAAACGGACCAAGAGATGTCCGTGAGGAACCCGCGCCTTGGCCACCACTTGCAATCCCAAAGGATCATACTTATAAACCCAGCCGGTACTGGTGCCAACAAATATATCGTTATCAATTTTGGTCGTTGAAAAAATTTCACCGCTCTGCTCTTTGATCTCAAGATTAGAACCAGCTAAACGAGAGCTACCGGCCTTAGGAAAATACTTTTGCTTGGCCTGGGTTAAAACCCCAACCAGCTGGAGGGTCTTGGCATCAAACTTCCAGACATCGGCAAATTTCTTATAATCCAAAGAGACAAAAACAAAATCACCCTCTCGCTTAATATACGTCGTTGTCACTTTTCCAGCATCAATCCTTGCGGAAGAGAAATCAGCCCGGCTAACACTGTTAAAATCATTCCTGGCTACCCGCAGGAGTCCCTTATTGGTCGAAGCAAGCCAGACATAATCCTTTTCAACAAGATATGAAGTAGCCGAGGTCTTATATGTAGCCTGGCTCAACCGGCTTAAGTCGGTCGCCTTAAACCTGGTCAGCCCGCCGTCAGCAGAAAGAGCAATAATCCCCTCCCCATCAGGCACTATTTCTAAAATCTCCCGACCAGCCTGGCGCAAACCTACTTTGCCAATTGCAATGTCAGTTGAATCTTTAAGAGAGAGATAGACCATCCAAACAATTGGGAGCAAAGTAAAAAACAACATGATAAGCATGACAATATTAACGGACAGGTCGGTTAATCTTTTTTTAGCGTAATATGACAGGTTCATCGCAGCTGCTCCGATCGTTTATAATACCGAAACCAGATATTGACAATGGTTATCATCACAATTAACAATAGCACCGAAGTCGCTGCCCCGGTCCCAAAGTTCCAAAGCTGGAACGAATTGCGGAAAATATTGGTCATCATGAGATCCCCCCACTCGCCAGGGAAACCCGCACCAAAACCAAACATCATAATAACAATATTAAATGAATAAGTGTTATAGATCAGGCCAAAAAGGATTAAGATAAACCAGACAGGTTTTAGCATTGGCCAGGTGATCATCCAAAATTTGCGCCAAGGCGAAGCCCCGTCAATGTCTGCCGCCTCATAAAGCTCGTCCGGGATTGTCTGCAAACCAGCCAAAAGCATCAGCATGGAAAGGGGCCAAAACCGCCAGATAGTTGGAATAATGATCGCCCACATGGTGTTGGGACCAGAGAGCCAGGAAATTTTATTGGGGACGATCCTTAGCCAGTCCGTCAGCATCACATTGACCAAGCCGCCTTCGCGCAGCCAGATAATACCCCACAAAAGGCCTGTAACATAAGTCGGCACTATCCAGGGCAAAAGGAATAAAGTGCGCAGCAGCCTGCGGCCAAAGAACTTGCGGTTAAGCATTAGAGCCACGACTAAACCAAACCCCAAAGTGCCAAAAGTGACAATTGTCGTATAAATAACGGTATTGCGGACCGCCTCAAAAAGGCCAATCCTAATCGGGCTATTGGGATCAATTAAGACTTTATAATAATTTTCAAAACCAACAAAGGGTGCTAACAAATAACTTTGCAGGGTAAACTGGTTAAGCTTTAAAAAGGACATGTAAATCCCCTGGATTATTGGGGAAAGATGTAAAAAAAGCATTGCCAAAAGAGTCGGCAAAATAAAATAGTAGGCAAATTTATAGCGTTTAATCTCCCGAAGGAGGTCTCTCTTCATGCTTATCTTTCGAGCAACTTTCTAAAAGATTTCACAGGATTTTTATTATAACACTTCCGGGGTAAAATAACTATTGGAAATAACCTCCCTAAAAGCAGCTTGACTAGCGGGAGAGGACTCAATTCTCCAGTCCCGTTCTTTGTTAATATTAAACCAGCAAAATAGTTTTATCCTGGGATATTTTGTTTTAAAGCTAGCCAAAGCCTCTTTGATCCAGCCCCCCTTATCTCCACCCTGCTCGGCAGAAGAAAACTCACCAATCATAATTGGCTTGTTTGTAAGCAGGACCAACTTGTCATAAATCCGGCCAAAGATTTGATCAAAGCTCTCCCAGGCACTGTAGCCCCAATTGTAGCCATCCATCCCAACCCAATCCACATACTCATCCCCTGGATAGTAATGAGCAATTTCATTCCAGTCAGCCTCCGGGATATTGCGATTATTAGGGGTCCAAACCAGGCTAACATTTGTTGCCCCCAGCTCCTGCTTTACATTATATAGGTAGCGCCAAGCCTTTTTATATCTTTCCCCTGCCCCAACTTGACCATTATGCTCCCCATCCCAGGGATACCAATTCCCATTCATCTCATGGCCAAAACGCAATAATATGGGCTGGCCCAATGTTTTGGCTGCCAGAAGAAATTCCCTCACATACCTCTCGTAAGAACCAGCAGCAATTGCCTCAAGGGCCCCGAACTCATTAGTAATCCAAGGCTCCCAGGTTAAGAGAGGGATACTCCCATTGGCTGACACAAGATCAGCATCAGCTTGAGGAAAGGGATCAAACCAGTGGACATAAGAAAGGACAACAGCTAATTTTTTACCGATCAATTTTTGAAAAGGCTTGAGATTGTCGGGCCCGTTAACAAACGCACCAATTGCACAGTGTGGGGAAAGATTTTTAGCGGAGCATGACATTTTTAATAGCGATCTTGGTCTTGGCCGGGCCAACAATCATAAATTGGACCCGGTGAGGATTTTTAACAATTCCTAAAATTGGGAAAGAAAAATGATGGAAATCAGCTTCGCTCAAATCAACTGTTAAATATTCGTCTTCAAAAGAGGTGGCTGGCTCGTCCATGTTGTCCCGGTCAAAAATCTCAATGCGGAGCCGCGACCAGATCTCACCTTTATCAATTGAGCCGCGCAGTTCAAGCTCAAGCAGGGAGGGACTTTTCATCTCTTCCATAATCACCAGGTTAAATCCCATGTCTGTCCCCTCGCCCTCCATTGTGTAGATGCCGTTTTCTTCGGAGACTTTTTCGCCTGGCTTGCCAAACCCGCCCAGTAAGGGTTTTACCTTGATCATTATGGATTCATTCTATCATAAACTGGGTGAAATTTCAGTGACAACCTGTCGATGAATATTTACAGAAGGGGGGGGGTCGGTCATGATATCGACTGAATACAAAGCAGCCATTCGCTTAGCCCAAGCCATGGTCAGAGATAATGTTCCCGGCGCCAGAAAAGATTTGGCCACAGCTCTCAAAGCCCAGTTCGAAATTGCCATGGGCCGCAATATCATCCCACCGCTCTCTTTGAAAAAAGTTACACCACTTGCTCTGCCTGACAACCCAGCTATGCCGTTAAGGTTCTATGAACTGGTAGCAGAGCTAAGACAAGGCGAGAGAAGCTGGATTTCAGCCACCCTACCACCAGAAAGAAATGCAATTAACAGTGAAATATTAGAGATTCTTCTCCCCCTAGCACCAACACCCCCTATCTCACTCACTTTTAGCCCGTCAATGCATACAGAGTCGGTCTTAATTTTAGGCCTATCCCCAACAATTGACATAAAATATGACTCCCAAAGACAAACAGTCACAGTTCACGCTGGGGGAAAACCACTTAATAATGTAAGGGCTTGCCAAAAGCTTGGATTAAATTATCACTTGGTCAGTTTTGGCAGCAAAACTTGGGCAGGACAAGTTTTAAAGGGGCTATATGAAGCTATTGGGGAGACAATTGATATTGAGTCAGATCCCAGAATAGTAGTTTTTCTTGATGATGAAATCTGGAAAGCCCCTGGACCAACTATTAATCAAAGCCAATTAGACCAAATTAAAATCAGCCTTGAAAAAGAGGCCAAGCAACACCAATGGCTAGCTTTAATCGGCGCCCTACCTGTTGGGGTAAAAGCAGAAACCCTACTGGCCCTTGTTTCCAAATACGGCCGAACCCATAAGATTGTCATGGACTCGGCTGACATGTGGTCTCACGGGATTATGGCACCTGATGGGACAAGCCCGTTTTTGATCAAACCCAACATGAGGGAGTTTGCTGACCTGGCAAAAAGATATTTTGGT
>Ga0210019_1001696_pt1 | contig 22869 bp, 36 predicted proteins | sample CryGeyCG2114_020_2_FD_183969 | JGI IMG/M metagenome (GOLD analysis project Ga0210019, IMG submission 183969) | Groundwater microbial communities from aquifer - Crystal Geyser CG11_big_fil_rev_8/21/14_0.20 (SPAdes) (version 2) | ecosystem: Environmental > Aquatic > Deep subsurface > Groundwater ...
TCCTTCTGGGCCGGGGTGATCTTGCGCGCCTTGACCGCGGCCTCCACGGCAACCGTGGCCGTGTCGCGGGCCCGGTCCCCCTGGACCGAGGCGAGCTGCTTTTGCAGATCGTCGACGGTTGCCTTCAGGGCGGCCACGTCGTCGCCCGGCGCGGGTTCTTTCTTGGCTTTCTCGGGGGCCTCGTCCGGATCGGCTTCGGCCGCTTCCTTCAGGGCCGAAAGGGCGGCGGCGACTTCCGTCACCTTGGCGCCTTCGGCCAAGTCGAGGCTCTTGCATATCTGAGCCCGGAAGGCGTCGCCGGCATCGCCGGCCTCAATCGCCTTCTGGGCGGCGGCGAGAATGGCCTTCTCGTCGGCATCCTCCTTGAGGCCCAGGGCCTTGGCCAGGGCCAGTAGAAACTCTTTCATGATGTCCTCACTTTCTCTCTTGGCAAGGGCGGGTTGGTCGATGGCCGGGTCGTTGACCAGGCCGGCGCGAAGGATGCGGATGACATCCTTCTCCTTCGTCTTCGTCGCGGTGAACACGGGGCTGATGTAGCGGTAGAGGCGCTTGGCCAGGGCGTCCGCGCCAACCACCGTCCATTCGATGCGGGCATAGATGCCGTCTGCCCGGGCCTGGAACTCGGTGATCCAGCCGGCCGCCGGCGCGGGCTTGCCGGGCTCCTTGGCGTCGGTCGCATGATCGAAGTCGATCACCGGCATGACGCCGGCCGGATCGGGCTGGCTCGCCGCGACCACGGCCGCGGCGTCCTTCACCGTCCAGGCCCGGCCGTCGCGCGCCTTGATCTCGCCGAGCGGCATCAGGCGCACCCATTCGGGCGCGCTCCCATCGCCGGGCAGGACGGCGGCACAGATGGCAATGAACGGGTCCAAGGCGTCCTCGCGCTCCAATTGCCGGCTTGCACGCCGGCATCTCTTCGGCGAATGTAGATGCATGCCGGAAGCGGCGGCATGGGGGACAAGTCCCCCATGCGGTTTTGCAGGCGTCTACTAGCCCCAACATCTGGTGTCTGGCCGTCCTGGATGGGATTTGTCCCCCGGGCGGCCCCCATATGTGGCCTGTCGGACCCTTAGAACGGGTTTTGAACGGGGGTTTGCCGTCCGGGGGCGGGGTTGCCCCGGACGAACGGGAAACAGCACGTCAGGGCGCGAAAAATTCCGCCGGGCGGTTTGCGGCGGCGGGGGTCCGGTGGTATGCTGTGGTCAGTAGCTGTCCCACATGGGTGTGACCGTAGCCAAGGGACATGTGAACGCCCCCCGGAGGCCACCCGAAGGGGGGCATTTACTTTCCCGCCTACTCCTGTCGCCGACGGCGATACGCCAAGGTGCCGGCGCGCTGGCCTTGAAGGTAGCGGTCCTGGGATGTCTGGCTACGGTCGCTGCGCGGCGCGAAGTTGGTGATGCCTGTCCAGCCGTCGTCCCCGAACTCGAACACGGTCAAGAGGGACGCCTGGCCGTCGCCCCCGCCGACCTTGAACCGGGTGACGTAGCGCCGGCGCAGCAGATACTCACCCGGCCGGCCCTCGCGCTCCTCCCAAACCCACCAGATCTCGTCCGGCCCCTTCAGCGCGTCGGCCATCAGCAGAACGAACGGGTGGCGGCCCGCCTTCGTCACCTTCAGTTCGCCGTCCGCGTCCCGGAACAGGTCGGCGGAGATGACCAGGTCTTCGCCCGCCCTGTCCGTGAAAACCGCGCCCTTGTCCATGGTCGCGCCGAACTCGGCGAGGAACCTCTCGGCATAGTCCCGCTCGGCCAGGTTGCCGGGCAGGACGCGGCTGGCCGGCACCGCGCGCGGCGCCGGCAGGTCGGGCAAGGCCGTGTTGGGCGGGAAGCTCGCCGGCAGTCCCCCCTTCGGCGGCGGGGTGAAGGCCCGCAGCCGCGCCTTGCCCACGTTGTAGTCGAACCCCGGGTGGATGCCTTCCGGCGTGTTCAACTCGCGCCCGGTGCGCGGGTCGACGCGGCGCACGCGCTTCACCTCCGGCGGCGGCGAGACCTTCAGGCCGCGGCGGTCGAGATCCCGTTGCGACAGCTGCTGGACGGTGCAGCCGCAGTTGAACCCGTTGGGCGGGTAATGGGTGTCCCAGAACGGATCGTCGACGGGCCGCACCACGTCGTGGAACGCCTCGTGGCTGTGGCGTTTCGTCGGCCGCTGCACCTGGACGTAGCGCAGGTAGGGCCGGGATTTTTTCACGCGCTCGATGCGTTCCCACCTGCCGGCGGCGTGGGCCATGCGCATGTTGACGTTGAAGATGGTGCGGAGCCGCCGGTCGCTGCCCAGCTGGGCGTCGACCATTTCGCCGGTCAACGGATCCTTCAGGGTCTTGCGGCCCCACCATCCCTTGCTTTGCAGGACAGGCGCCAGGGTCTTGCGGAAGTCCTCGAACGCGAGCCCCCCGGCGATGGCCCGGTCGACCTGTGCCCGGATGTCCTCCAGGATGTCCACCCGCATGGCCTTGGCGACGGTGAAGGCGACGGCGTGCTCCTCCTTCCACACGTCCCGCCAGTTGAAGCCGACGGCGTAGCCCTTGCGCCGGAAGAACCGGATGGCCTCTTCCGGGGGCAGGCCCGGAAACTCGAATTCCGCCATGGCGGCTACTCGCCGTCGCCGATGTCCGCGCCCACGGCGCCGGCGATCCGCGCCTCGAAGCGCGCGCGGGCGATCATCTCGCCCAGGGCGTTCACGTCCATGCCGGCCGCCAGGCCGGCCAGGTTCTTCACGAAGTCGTCATAGGAGGCGGCGCCGGACAGGCCCTTCTCCAGCGCCTCGACCAAGGGGGCCATGGCTTGCGCCAGGGCCGTGCCGTCGCCCAGGCCCTTGACGTAACGCTCCAGCGCGTCATGGGGCTCGGCCCCCTTGTCCTCGGCCGCGGCCAGGATGGCGGCGGCCAGGCGGCGGGCCGTTTCCCCGGCGCCCCCGGGCCGGGTGTCCGCTTCCTGTGCCGGTGGCGCGGCCGGCGGCAAGATGCTGTCTTCATCGTCCTCCGGCGGCTTCAGGCCGGTCTTGCCGTAGAAGTCGCTCTTGCTTACGGGGACGCCCATCTTCACGGCCCGCTCGGCGACCTCGGAGAACAGCTTGGGGTCGACCTGTTCGGCGCGGCCGATGTGGATCTGCGGATAGGCCGCCTGTTCGCCGAAGTTGAACGCCACCATCAGCCGGATCAGGTCGCGGTTGATGACGCTGGCCAGCTCGACGCAGTCCGATTGCTCGATGTCCTCGCGGACCTCGTTGTGTTCCTGGCTGACGGCGTGGCCGCCGGAGATCGCGTCCGTGGTGGTGGTCTGGCCCAGAACGATTTTGGACTGCTGGCGCTCCATGAAGGCGGCCAGCTTCTCGTACATGTCGACGGACGTGCGGCCCTCGGATTTCACGAACTCGATCTTCATGCTTTCCGGGATCACGGCCGCCGCGTCGCGGGAAATGCCGGCGACGGCGCGCAGCAGTTTGCGCTTGTCCTCGGCCGTGGCGCCGGGGCCGTACATGCCGACCCGCAAAGGGTGGCCGTACACGTCCGCGAACTGGACCCAGGCCTTCACGTCGAAGTTCTTGAACAGGTAGGCCCAGGCCGCCGGCCGGGCGATGCCGGTTTGCAGAGGCAGGCCGGACGCCACCTTGATCCGGCAATAGATGAACTTGCCGGGATCCAGCGGCCGGGCGCCGCCGGCGCCGCGCAGCATCGGCGTCGTGCCGTCGTTCCGGTCGAACTCGATCCAGCGCGGATCGACCCAATGCAGGGCCTGCGGCATCCACTGGCGGGCCGACGTGTCCCAATCGGTTTCCATCAGGGAGAAGCCCTTGCCGACGGCATCCAGCATGTCGAACAGCGCGCCTTGCAGGATGCCGGTGTCGAGGAAGTCCTCGATGAATTCCGCGTGGCGTTGCTGGTCGGCGCCGTCGCCGGCCGGCGTCACGGTGATCGGCAGTTGCGCGACCTGGCGCTTGCGCGTGCCCAGCACCGCGGCGTAGTGGAGATCCTTCAATTCCATTTCCTGGGCCAGGGCCAGGTAGCCGGCGGGCTGCCCCTGTTCGGACTGCTTGACCAGGCCGGCCAGCTTCTCCGGCGTCATGCCGTCGGACACGTGATCGCTCCAAGGGTCGCGCATGTTCATCACGTCGGGCGTGGCCTGGCGCTCCTTCAGGTCGCCGGCCGTGATCGGGTTGCCCCACTGATCGAGTATCGCCATCACCAGGCTCCTTCCTGCCACGTGCCGTCGCCGGCGCCATCGTCGTCGTCGTCCCAATCCTCGGCGCGCATCGGGAACCGACCCTGCCCCCCCGGGCCGCGGCCGGGCCCGGGCATGGCGCGGCCGGGGATGCGCGCGGGGGTGTAGTCGTATTCCTCGACCGGGGCCAAGGTCGCGTAATAGCCCAGGGCGCCGGCGATGGCCGCGTCGCCGTGGCGCAGGCCGGCATCGGCGTGGGCCTTGGTGCGCAGCGCCGGAAGGCGGATGATGCCGTCAAGGCGCTTCAGCTGGCGCAGGTCGTCCCGGGTGTCCCGGTCCCGCGGCACCGAAATGTGCGCGTCTTCGAAAGCGGCCACGAAAGCGGGCATGTTCTCGCGGTACCATTCCTGCGAGAGCTTCACCTTCTCGATCCGGTGTTCGCCGTAGCGCTGCCAGGCCACCTCGGCCAGGTAGGCGCCGTTGCCGCCCTCGTCCAGCGCCCCCTTGGTGAACCGGGGCAACAGATCCACGATGTAGAACAGGACCTGGCGCTGTTGCTCGAACGGGACGTTCAGCATTTCCACCGTGAACGGGGTCTTGCGGAACAGGTTCTTCGTCACCTGCATGGGCCAGATCACGGTGCGGTCGGAGGTGCGGCCGAAGTCCTCCCCGAAATAGCTTGGAAGGTCCTTCGAAAGCCCTTCAAGGGGCTCCAGAAGATGGGCCTCGCACCATGCCTTGATCTCGGCCGCGCGGGTGCCGGCGTCGGCCAGGGCGAACGCATCCTTGCAGGTCAGGCGAAACACCTGGGCTTCGGGATCAACCGCGGCCTCGATCAGCGCCAGCGGCAGGACGACCCCGCCGCCCCGGCGCGGAATGCAGTCCAGTTCCTCGCCCGCGGCGTCGCCGTAGAAGCCGCGGATTTCGGCTTCCCATTCCGCCTTGCCCTCCGGCGTCGCCTCGCGTCCGGTGACCAGGCAGATGCGCTCGTAAAGCCCGTCCTTCAAGGCGTCGGCCAGGGTGACGGTGAACACCTTGCCGCGGCGCTTCTTCGCGCGGATCTCGCCGATCAGCTCGTTGAACGGGTTGTCCTGGCCGTTGTGGGTGGAAATGACCACAACCCGGCCGCCCCACATCAAGAGCGCCAGGGCGGCCTTCAGCAGCTCGTCCAGGTCGTCGTGGAACGCGGCCTCGTCGAAGATCACCATGCCCTGGCGGCCGCGCAGGCTGCGCGGCGTGGACGGCAGGGCGACGATATCGAAGTCCTTGAACGTGATGCGGAACGCCTTGATGGATTTTTCGGGATCGCGGTCATCGCCGAAGACGGTTTCCTCGACCTCAGACGCGGCCTGGTGAAAGACCCGCGCCCACATGGCGCAGGTGTCGATGAACTCCCGCGCCATGTCCAGGTTATAGCCGATGTAAAGCACGTCCATCCCACCGCCGGCGCGGCGCTTGCCGGCCGTGGTCACCGCCTTGAACGCGACGGCCCAGGTGAACCCGATCCGGCGGCTTTTCTCCACCACCAGCAGGGCCGTGGTGTCCATCAGGCCCAGGCCTTGCTTCTGGTATTTCAGCAGAAGGTCGCTGCCGCCGGCGCCCAGCCCGGCCGGCAACTCCGGCGGCGCGCCGCCGGGCCGTTCGGGAAAGGGGCCTTTGCCCTCTTGCTGGAAAGGTGCGGACATCGCTTACGGTTTCAAAACCAGTTCCTCGATGCGCGCGAGAATGTCCTGGTCGCCGACCTTGCCGCGCCCGGCCTTGGCTTCCTCGGCCAGCTTTTCCTTCAGCTCGGCCGAGAGGCGCTTGCGTGCGGCCAGATCAAGGTCGGTGATTTGCTTTTCGGCGGAGGTCAGGTTGCGGGCGGCGCTTGCCAGCATCATCACGTCGGCCGCCGGCAGGTTGAGGAACTCGCCGTCCTCGGCCATGGAGGCTTTGAAGATGATGTTGTGCATGATCTCCAGGTTCATGCGCACCAGGTCGCTGCTGTTCTTGTCGTCCGTGCGCTGGGCCAGGGCCTCGGCCATCTGGCGGGACCGCAGCATTTGCTCCGCGACCACGTCCAGCTTCTTCAGGTGCCGTCCCATGGTGGAGCGAGGGATCGCGATCTCGAAGGCGTCGAACAGGGCCTCGCACACTTCCTCGATGGTCAGGCCCTCGGCATGGCGGTCGGCGATGAACCGGCGCATGTCCTCCGGCAGTTTGGCGATGGTTGATTTTTGACCCATGGTCGGCTCCTGGGGCCTATTGCCACGGGGCCACGGGGTGTCCCCGTTCAAATTTCAAGAAGGGGGGCACCTCAGGCGCCCCCCGGGGCCGGCCGCTTGACCCCCGGCACCACCGACCGGCCGGCGGCCACGTCGGCGCCGCGCTGGGTCAGTTCCGCCACGTGCAGGCTGTCGCTCACGGCGGAAACCTCGATCAGGCCCTGCTCGGCCAGCCACGCCAGGTCGGCGCGGACCGTGTCGCGGCTCACGTCATGGCCGATGGCGCCGAGCGCGGTCTGAAGGACGCTGCCGTTGGCGCGGTGGCGGGGCGCCTGGGTCAGCACGCGGAGCACCGCCAGGCGGCGGTCCTCGGTCAAAAGCGCTTGAAAGCTCATTTCCTGTCAGCTCCCGGTGAAATGTGGTGCTGCATCAGCAGATCCACGCTGGTGTTGATCTTCTGCACGGTCCCCTTGATCTCGCCGACCCCCTCGCGAACCCTGGTCAGTTCGGTATCGACCTCGCCGATCCGTTTATAAATTCCGCCGACGTGATCCATGTCGGGGCGATTTTCCAGGGTCGTTTCAACGGCCGTAAGGCGATTTTCGTGACCATCGATGCGGGCGTGAATACGGGTGTCGCCGCCCTTGATCCGCCGCCACAGGCTGTCGATGATCGACCACCCCACGGCCGCCAGGGCGATCAATGCCGGCGGGTCGGTCCAGGACATGGCTTGCTGCACCTGCGGCTCCATCAAACGATCACTCCCTGCATGAACGCCTCGCGGTCGACCGCCGCCGGATAGCCGGCGACGCGATGATCCGTGAACGGCGCCGCCGGGATCGGCAGGCCGACAATGGGCCCCCGCATCCAGGGGCCGGTGAGCGCGCGCCAGGCGAGCGCCGCCCACTGCCGCCACAGCGACGCCCGGCCCTTGAACCGGCCGCCGCCGTCGAAATAGAGCGCCGGCGCGTTGTGGCGGAAACCGAGCCCCAGCAAGGGCAGATGGGGCACGATGTCGGCGGCCCGCACGAACCGGTTGTGTTCGACCAGATTGACCCGCCCGCACCGGGCGAACGCCCGGTCGCCGACGCGCGGCGCGCCGTAGGTGTAGGCTTCCTCGATGCCCACGAAGATCGCGGCCAGCAGGGCCACGGCGCCGCCCAACGAGTGGCCGCAGGCGATGACGGGCGTGCCGCCGTCCAGCAGCCCGCGCACGCCGGCGCCCATCTTGCCGTTCACCACGGCCGCCGCCTGGCGCAGGAACCCGGAGTGGACACGCCCTTCGGCGCCGCTCAGGTGTTGGCCCGCGCGGGCAAGCCGCTGCTTGCGGAAATCCAGGTCCGTCAGAATGTCCCGGTAATCCCGCTCCGTGCCGCGCACGGCCAGGACCGCCAGGCCGTCGCCCCGCAACAGGCAAGCGTTGGCCCCGGAGCCGGCGTCGGCCAGCACCTGAAGGACATCGAGCCCCAACCGCCGGGCGCCGGCGGCCAACGCATTGCCGTCCCGATACGCCAGCTCGGCCGCATGGGCGGCCAGGCCGGCGCGCTTCCAGTCGATCCGGGGCGCCGCGTCCACGGAAGTCAGCCGGTCTGTTTGGCCAGGCCCGCGCAGGCGATCTGCACGCGGGCCTCGATGCCGTTGACATCGGCGGCGATCACCACGGCGCGCTCGGGGATCGAGCGCAGCCAGTCGACGGCCTCGTCCATGCCGCGCAGGCTGATCTCCTCGCCCCGCTTCGCGGCCAGTACCAGGACCGTCTTGACGAAGGTCAGCTTGTAGGCATCGCCGGCGGCGTCGAGCCCGGCGCCGGCGGTCAGGGCCTCGGCCATCAGATCCAGCTTTTGCGAAAGCTGTTTGATCTGGGCCGGGACTTCTTTGTTGAAATGCGCGTGCATCAGGTCGGTGAACAGGGCGGCCCGCAGCAGACGGACTTCGGGCGTGCAGGCCTCGCCCAGGCGCTTGTCGGCCTGGCCGCCGACGAACGAACAGCCGGTCAGCAGGGCGCCGATCAGCAGGACGGCGGCGACGGGTGACAGGATCAGGCCGAGCAGGAAGTTCTTATGCGTGGAGATCTTCATGGAAGTCGTCCTCCGTTTTCAGGAACAGGCCCGCGACATCGCGGGCGCGTCCGGGGGTCTGGACAGCCCATTTGCTGTCTAGGGCTTCATCGTGGGCGGTTTGGAAATCGCGGGCGGCGACGGCGGCCAGCATCTTCCTGAAGCCGGCGAGGCGCGGCCAGCCGAGCTGGAAGCACATCTCGGCGAGCGCCAGGCGCGGGCCGAAGGGCAGCCCCCGCCAGTCGGGCAGATTGCGGTCCAGGTCGCCTTGGGCCACGTCCATGTCGTAGTCGAGCAGGAGATCGATGATGAAGTCCGGCAGGCCGCCGCCCCGGCGCGCGTCGATCAGGTGGCCGACGCCGATGGTCCAGAAGCCCTCGCTGTCCTGGTAGGCGTGGCGCACGCGGCCCTCGTGATCCTCCAGGCGCTTGGCCAGGAGGGAACGCAGATCGGGCGCCTTGGGCGCGTCGGGGGATGAGTGCCGGCTCATGCCCGCAAGTTAGCGGGCGGGGGATTTCCGGGGCATGGGGGACGGCTCCCCCCGTTGCACGTGAAACACTGTGCGCGGGGCGGCGTCACCATGGGGCCGCGGACGCCAATTCGTCAAGGCGTCGGCTCTGTGACGTTGCATTTCGGGCAGGGGATGCCGCGCTTGTAGGCGCTCACCGGAAGCTCTTCGGGAATCCAGCCCGTGTCGTGGCCGCAGTGCGGGCATTGAAGCCGCACCATGTCCCGGCCGGCGTCGGCGACGTGCATCAGTTTACGGCGCGGCACCCGTGGCGTGTTCTGGTCGGGGAACAGGGGAAGGGTCATGCCACGGATTTCCGGCGGGGGCGGGCCTTCTTGGAAGCACCCGCCCCACACCGCCGCGCTCTACCAGTCTGAGCTAAGAGGCACTCGGCCTCTGCCGGATTTGAACCGGCGCCCTCGGTTTTCAGGTGCTCTACCATCTGAGCTACCGCCGAAGCGGGCGGGACTTGAACCCGCGACCTTCCTGCACCGTATGCCTGGCTCGGCATGTTTACATCTCGCATCACCCATCTCCGTCCATGATCTTCAGCAGCGGCGGCGTCACCGCGCGCTCGGCCGCGCGGCGGGTCTTCTTCACGTGGCTGCGCGTACAGCCGATCTCGGCCGCCACGCGGTTGTGGCTGCCGGCGGCCTGAAGGATGCGGACCTTCTTGGTGGCGGTGGGGATCATGGGGATTTCCACGACGCCGCCCCCGTGCAATTCGCTCATGGCGCGCGCCACGTCCAGGCCGCAAGCCTGGGCGATCACCTGACCCGGCCGCGCCCGAAGGGGAATGTGGCGCGCCTGGCCGCCGAAGGCCCGCGCCAGCTTCAGCGCGCCGACACCGCCGTCGCCCAGCATCTCGGTCAGCTCGCGCAGCATGGGGGGCCAGGTCTCGACGGGGGGAAGGCGCACGTTGATTATCCCTTTCCGGACCCAACCGTCGCCGCCGTTTTCAAACGGCAATCCGCCGCCAACTGGCGCAGCGCCGGGACAAAGCGAGCGTTTAAGACCGGGTCCGCCGCCAATGCGTTCGCCAACTTTTCTGCGTCGTCAGGCGAATAATGGTAGATCGACCTGTCGGGCTGGGTGACGTAGACGAACCAACCGCGGCCCTCGATATAGGCAAGGCCAACGCTGTCATTCTTTGCCGCGTCTTCGGCCGTCATGGTCGTGCCCGGTGGAAAGTCGCTCTTCACCCCGGCCTCCCGATCTTAAGCGGCGCGGCGCCACCGCCCATGCCGTCGGCCAGACCGACGCCGGCGCCGGCCCTGTAGCCCAGGCCCTTGCTGTCCATGTCGCCGCTGCGCTTGGGCGCGCCCAGGGTGCCGAGAGGCCCGGTCTGTTCGTCGCGGTAACGGCTGGCCCGCAGGCGCTTTGACGCCGAAACCTGCGAACCGAAGCGTTCCCACAGCTTGTTGTTGAGGCGCGTGACCAGGCCTTCGCAGAACGCCAGGGCGGCGCGGGCCTTGGCTTTCTTCGTCCGCTTGCGCTTGTAGTGGGTTGTCCGGCGGAACGCCCTCAGTTCGGCGTCGACGGCGGCCTCCAGCATGTCGCGCAGGTAGGCCGCGATCTGCGGCGCCGGGTCCTGGCCGTAATAGGTGACGTGCCCGGTGCCGTTCATGACGCTGGTCTTGACGATGGCGCAGTTCAGGCACCTGGCCACGGTCACCGCCAACAGGTCGCGCACGTGGGCGTTGAAGCGCACCGGCCGTTGGGCCCGGACGGCGGACATCACCAGGTCGTCCTCGGAAAGGCCGTGCTCCGCCATCAGCCGCGCGGCCTTGTCCATGGCCTCGGCCGCCTCGGCCTCGGTGAACCCCCGGGCCGTGGTGCGCTCCATGATCTTGCGGACCCGGGCCTTGATGTCTTCGCGATCCGTCATGCCGGCACGTCCACACAAGGCGGGCAGGAACTCAGGGTCTGGCGCCGGGACTGACGCCGGCGGCGCCGGGTCATGCGGCGTTCCAGGGACCGGAGATGATGGAGCGGGACGAAGGCAGGCCGGCGGCCCAGGGTGACGATTGCGGGGGGCTGTTCTAGTTCCAACGATCCGTCGGCCGCGGCGCTTCCAATCGCCTGTTGGATTTCTGCCTGTGCTTCCGCAACGAGGTCCGGATGAACCGCCATAGGCTCCGGCTCGGCTTCCGCCGCCGCCTTGGCCTGTTCATTCTCCCTGGCGATGCGGTCAAAGGGGTTCTCCGTCGCGGCCCGGCCAGGCTCTTCCGCCGGCGCCGGCGCGGGCTCCGGTTCGGGCTCGGGCACAGGTTCCGGTTCGGGGTCGGGGGCAGCGCCGGCCGCGGGCCCTTCCTCGATCCGTTCCTCGGCGTCGGCCAGCGCCTGGGCGATGGCATCCTCAACGTCGGCCAGGACGCGGCCGTTCTTCTTCTGGCGGTCGTAGACCTGCCACAGGCCGGGCACTTCCTTGCGGGAAAGGGCTTCCGCCGGCGTCATGGTTTCGGGGTCAGGCATCGGACGCTCCCTTTCGGCAAGCCGGGCAAGGGACCGTCGCCGGTGCGCCCTCGGGCACACTGGCGCGCGGCTCGCTCGGCGCCGGCACAGGGCCATCGGGCATGGGCACCACTTGGCGGGTGTCGTTGCAGGTGGGGCATTGGACGCGGGCGGGATCGAAGCCGACATGGAGCGTCCCGGCAAGTAGTGCCCAAGGGCGGTAGACCGCTGCCGCCGCCTCCAACGCGCGGGTCATGGCCCCGCGGTTCTCCGCCAACTCCTCGAGTGAGTAATCCCGCTCGTAGTCGTCGTGCAGGTACGCCTTCAAGGCCGCATGCACGGCCATTTCTTGGATATTTGACATGGCGCTTACCCCGCCATCGCGGGTTCGGCCGCGACGTAGAGGAAGGCCATGATGGCGTCGTACCAGTCGGTGCCGTCGAGATCGGCGCTGCGTTCGGAGCGCACCTGGCCTTCTTCGTCCTGGACGAGGAACCGGCCATCGTGCGAAGCGTAGATCACCGTCCGGTCCTTGCCGGCGAAGGTGCCGTAGATCGTCACGAAATCACTGCCCCGGTCATAGCGGCGGGTGTCGATCTCGAAGCCGGCCGCCCGGCAGGCGGCCCGGATTTCGTCTTGCGTCTTCTGGCGTGGAAATTTTTTCATCTGGGGTCCTTTCAGGGGTTGGTCTCTTCGATCAGCGCGATGGCGTCGTCGAGGCCGGCCATCTGCCGGTCGGCCACGTCCTGGCGCATGCGGCCGGACCTGACCCAATCGGGATAGAGGCGCTCGCGCATGGCCTTCTCGCGGCGCAGCTCCTTCAGGGCGTTCTCGGCCCGCCCGTCGTTGCCGAACAGGTCAGTCATTGGCTCCCTCCATTGCCTCGGCCGCCTCGGCGGCGCGGATCGCGTTGAGGTGCGGCAGGGCGTCGGCCAGGGTGTCGAAGTCCTGGTCGATGCCGGCGACGACGTAGAAGCGGCCCATGGGCACGTCCTTGGGCGCGCGGCGGTTCTTGGGGGTGCGGCAGACGACGCCAAGCTGCGGGTACTCAACGCACTCGTAGATCGACACGTGATAGTCGCCCAGGTTCATGTGCATTTTGAACTTGGTGTGAGCGGCCTTCAGGTCTTCCATGGTGACGGACGCGGTGTCAGGCATCGTTGGCCTCCGTCGGTTCGGGCTGGCGGCGATGATCGACGGGCAGGCCTTGGACCTGCGCCGCGTAGCTGGCCGCGCCCTTGGCCGAGCGGGCGAGAACGACGACGTCGGTGCCGTCTTCCAGCCAGACCTTGAATGCGGTTGATGCCTTGGGCTTGCTAATTCGGTGGGGTCTCCTTCGTTCAGGTGGCGGCGGATCAGGCCGCCCAGGTGGCGCATTGCACGGTCGGCGGTGGCGGGATCGAGGTGCCATTCCGACGCATGGTTGGGGGTGTAGCCGGCGGCCTGGAGCCATCCGGCGAGGGCGAAGGTGCTGCCGACCTTGGCCCAGCCCAGGCCGTGGAGGCGCCGCCACTGGGCTTGCAGCACGCGGGCGCGCGGGTTGCCGGCGCCGGACGGCAGGGGGGACCAGTCGACGCCGCCGCCGCCGTTCTCGACGGTGCGGGCGGCCCAGGCGTTCAACGCCTCGATCACCTGGGACGCCTGGGGCGCGGTCAGGAAGCGGATGGCGTCGCGCCCGGTCTGGCGGCGGACGAAGGCCATGAGGGCCGCGTCCGAGCTGTCGCGGATCAGGCCCAGGTTCCACAGCGTGGCCCATAGCGCCCTGATCTTGGCGCCCATGGGACCGCCCTCCTTGGCGGCCGGCGTCGCCCGTTCGCCCGAGCGGCCGTGCATGGCGTCCAGCACGCGGCCCATCTCCATCACGGACAGGTTCTTGCTTGATCTAAAACCGGTGACCCGTTCCAGCAGGTCGCGGTAGGTGTCGTCGTCCAGGCCGAGCTTGCGCCGGCTGGCGTGGATGGCCTTTTGCAGCCTGGCCCGGCGGTCATCCGCTGCGCCGGTCATGACCGCCTCCGCAGCATGTAGCCCTGGGTGTGGATGGTGACGATCTCCAGGCCCAGGCGGCCCAGCGGCTTCCGCAGGTCGCGGACCATGGGATAGATCGTGACCATCGGGTTTACCGGTTCGTTCCGCGGCGCCCACAGGTAGGCGGCGATGTCGCCGTGAGTGACGAGGCGGCCCATCCGGAGGGCCAGGCACTCCAGCATGGCGGCGTGGAGGGGCGGCAGCTTTTCGGCCCGCATCCCCACGCGCACCGCGGGCGGCTCCACCGTCACGACGACGGCATCGCCTTGCGGCAGGCGTTGCAGGCAAAGGGGGCAGTTCTCGGTCATTCCAGGCCCTCCCCGGCGGCGGCGTCCTTCCCGGTGGCAGCGGCCGGCGCCGGCGCCGACGGTTCCGCCCGCCCGTGCACGGCACGCGTGGTGGCGGCGATGATCTTCTCCGACGCCACGCCCAATTCGCGGCAATGGGCCAGGGCCAGTTCCAGGACCGCCAGGGGGCTGGCGTCCCGTACCGTGTCGCCCAGGGCCTCGCCCAGGGCGGCGCGGCGCACCCCGGCCACGGCCGCCCGCAGGTCCGCGACACGGGGCGTGTCGTGGCGCGGGCTGGGGAACAGGGCGCGCACGGCGGCCTCCACGCCCAGGGCCGCGTCGATCAGCCGCGGCGCGGGCATGACGGCCACCGTTTCCTGATGATGTATTCGAACCCGCCGGCGCGATGCGGGCGCTGGGTCAGGAACACCTTGCGGGCGGCGGCGGCCTGGGCCGCCACGCGGGCGGCCAGGTCGGCGCGTTGCGACCTGACGCGGGCTTCGGCCAGGTTGCCGATGTGATAGACGGCCTCGGCGCCGGCCGGGGCTTGGGCGATGAAATCCGCCAGGGCCTCGACGCCGACGGCGGGAATGAACGGCTTGCGGTTCAATGGGGCGGTCATGGGCGTAGGTCCTTTCTGTTGGCTGCAAAGGTGGCCTTCGGGGCGGCTTCCGTGGGGGACGGACGGGGGAGGCCGGGCCGCCCCGAAGGCCGAGTTGGCGGCGCGCGAGCCGGCGCGCCGCGAATGGGTCATCCATCGATCTCCACGTCACCGATGTTCACGATCTCGCCGGTGCCCTCGCAAATGTCGCCGGGGTGGCCACCGGCGTCGGGGTGGCGGGCGATCTCAACGGCGGAGCCGTCGCCCACCGGGTAGGCGCGAACGCGCGCGCCGCATTCGGGGCATTGGTGCTGTCCGGCCGCCGTCATGCGTCCGTCTCCTTCAGGGCGAAGGGCTTGATCTCCAGGGTTTCGGTGGCGGATACCGTGACGCCCTTCACGCCGGCGACGGCGGCCGGGTCGTCCAGGATGGCTTCCTTGTTGATTTCTTCCTTGACGCGGACGAAGCGCTTCAGGCCCAGGGTCTTCAGGGCGGCCAGGACTTCCTCGGCCTTGCGGATGGAGACCTTCGGCGGGTTCTTCCGCCAGATGAACTCGCCGGTGGCCAGGCGCGCCAGCTTGCGGCCTTTGCCGCACAGGCGCTCGCGGTGCTTCTCCGCGTAGGCCCGGAGGGTCTTCTCCACCTCGTCGGCCTCGGCGCGGATCGGCGCCAGGCCCTTGTCGGTGGCTTCCTGGATCGCGGCGATCCGGCTTGCGCCGTGCGCCACGACGGCCTCCATGCGCCGCTGCAAGCTTCCCAGCTTGCGCAGCATGGCCACGGCGTCGCGGTCGGTCAGGTTGGGGTCCAGGGCCGGGGCCTTATGCTTCGTCGGTTTCGCCACGGGCGTCCTCCATCAGGTTTCGAAGGGGGTGGATCAGGGCGTCGACGCCGGCCAGGAGCAATTCCAGGGCGGCCACGAGCGGGAACAGGGCGCGGTTGCGCAGGCGGTACCAGGTGCGGCGCTTCATGCGGCCTCTCCGTTCATCAGGGCGCGGCCCGCGTCGTGGGCCAGGACCATCACCGTGGCGGCGGCGATCTTCGCGGCCTCCGTCTCCGGCAAGGGGATGCGTTGGTTGCTCAACTGGATTTCGGCCAGGGCCAGGGCCTCGGCGATGGTCACGGCGCGTGTCATCAGGAGCTGCGCCTTGCCCTCCGTGCCGATGGTCACGCAGATGCGCCGCCGGCCGGCCGTGTCCTCGATCACGTTCACCGTCGTGCCGTCGCGCAGCTTCCAGGCGCCGAGGACCGCGCCCAATTCCCGCACCGGGCCGCGGGGCCAGGTGACGGCGCGCAGCGTGTTGGTGTGGCCGCTCACAGCGCGCCTCCGCGCCGGTAGGCGTTGAGGTCCGCGACGCCGGCCGGCAGGATGCGGCACGCCGGCCGCGCGGCCGGAGGAACCGGCAGGGCTTCCAGGGCGGCGACGCCCATGCCGGCCGCCCGCAGGCGTTCGGAAATCAGCCCCAGAGCCGTCGGCCCGGCGCCGCCGAGGCGGGCCAGTTCGTCGACGGCCTCGGCCAGGTTGTTCAGATCATCGCTCCACATGGTTCGGTCCTTTCGCGACGCTGCTGTGGGGGCATGCCCGGACCCGGCCGGCGCCGTTGCAGTTCTGCCAAAGCTCGATGCGCTGGCGGTTGCTGGTGACCAGCGGCGCATCCTGGTGGCCTAGGCATTCGTTGACGGGGATCGTGCCGAGCACCGGGCACTGGACGGTGTCGCCCATGAAGGCGCCGCGCACGGCGCGTTCGACGCGGGCCATGTCGCCCGGATACTTGTTGCGGAAGATGGACGACAGGACGCCGGCGGAATAACCGACAGTCTTTCCCACGGCGCCCATTGAGGACCCCGGGCGGTCGCATTCCTGCGCCAGGGTTTCCACCCAATCCGGCAGGTCGCGCCCCCAGGCGGCGTGGGCGTTGCGCAGGGCCACGGGTTCCTTCCGGGTCCCCGGCAGCGGGCCGCGGCGTCCCTTTCGTTCAGTCGGTTTCATGGATACCCCCTTCCGGCTCCATCACTTTTTTCAGGTTGGGGTCGAACACCAGCTTGGTCCGCTGGACCATGGGCGCCAGGGGGCCGGTATTCATGGAGGGCTTGAGCCGCCAGGTTGACGGGCGCGGGCCGATTCCCTCGACAACGCAGGCCAGGTAACCGTGCCGTTGTAGGCGGGCGATGTACGTCTTCGCCGTTTCCACCGAGACGCTCACCGTCTCGGTCCGCGCGGCGACGGCCAGGTCGCGGACGGAGAACTCGCCCAGCATCTTCATGGCCCGCCACATATGATCCTGGCCCAGGCCTTGGGTGCTTTCGGTGCCGTCGCGGCGCAGCGACGGGGCGACGGGTCCGGCGTCCCGGTCCAGGCGGTACAGCTTGGACCCGGTCACGGTGGTTTCGCCGGTTTCCTTCACGTATCCGGCGCGGGCCAGACGCTTGAGGTAGTCGCGCACCGTGTCCTTCCGCGCGTTGGAGGCCATATCGACCTCGCGCAAGGTGAAGGTGTCCTGCCTGCGGGCTAAATCCCGGATGATCTCCCAATAGCCCTGCTGTCCGCGCGGCACGCGGACGGTGATCTTCGCCATCACGTCGACGGGGATGCGCGCCATCAGACGGCCCTCGCCTTCGGGGCCAGGCCGGAGAACAGGGCGCGGTCGCCCCAGGTTTCGCGGCCGACCTTCTTCAGGCCCTCGGTGCGCGCGAACTCGCGCACCCGCTCAAGGTTCACGCAGATGCGCCGCACCCGGCGTTCGCTGGTCTTCAGGATCAGGTCGAGAAGATCGTCCTCGACCGTCAGGTCGGGGCAGTAGAACCCGGCCAGCACGCGGGCGTCGTGGGCGTCCGCCGGTTCGGCCGCCACCCAATCCAACATGCGGTTGTGGAAGCGTTCGGACTTGCCGGCGATGGTCAGCGGCAGCAGTTCCTCGCCGATCAGGATGATGGGCGCGTTCGACTTGTCGTGGATCTCGCGCACCGTCTCCATGTAGCCGCGCCGCACCACGTGGTCGAACTCGTCGATGATGAGGGGCGCCGTGCTGGTGATCAGGGTCTCGATGATGCGGTCCACCATGTCGGCGACGGTCCCCCGGGTATCGCCGCCCAGTTCGGTCAGCAGGGCGCGGCAGAACTTGGCCTTGGTCCAGCTTTCGCCGACCTCGACGTAGCGGGCGCGCGTCTTGTTGGCGCCGTAGGTCGCCGCCACCGTCTTGCCGTAGCCGGAGAACCCGGTGAAGCTGGCCATGCGGGGCAGGTGGCGGGGCGCGTTGGCGACGCGCTCGATCAGTTCGGCGAACAGCGCCACGTTGGTCAGCGGCGCGATGGTGCCGTTGGTCTCCATGGGTTTACGGGTCATGAACGGTCTCCTCTCGTGGTGCGGCCCGCCTTTGCCCCGGCGGCCCGGTTGAACTCGGTCAGGCGATGACGCGCAAGGCGCCCCCGCGCAGGTCGTCGTGGATGCCCTTCTGCGCGCGGTATTCGGGGGTCTGCTGGTAGCCGCGCAGCCAGTCCCAATCCGCGTCGGGCACGGGGGCGCCCCGGGAGATCGCGGCCTCGATCTTCAAAGCCCGTTCGAAGCGGTTTCGACGGTCGCTGGAAGTGGTCGATTGGGCCGGCGCGGACGCGCGCATTTCGGCGGCCAGGGCCTCGCGCCGGGCGCGCAGGGCGTCCGATAGGGGCGCCGCCGGCGGGCCGCGGCGGTCCAGCACCCGCGCCGCGTCGGCCGCGGCGTCCAGCGCCGGGGTCGCGTGGGCGACGGCCGGGGCCGGGATGGCGACCACGACCTCGGCCGCCTCGGCGGCGTTGCCGAGCAGGCGCTTCGCCACGTCGCCGTCGCGGTAGGCGGCGCGCGCGGCGCGGCTCAGCTCGCGCTTGCCTTCGGCCACGATCTGGCGTTGCAGCCTCTTGGCCTGCACGGCCACGGCGGCGCGGTCGGCGCCCAGCAGTTCGGCGTTGCGGGCGACGCAGACGAAGCGGCCGTCGCCCTCGGCCGCGTAGACCAGGACCTGGCCCATGTCGGCGGGATCGAGCCGCACCTGCACCCGCGCGCCCGCGTAGGCCACGAGCTCCGGCGCGATGAAGTGATCGCCGCCGACCTTGACGCCGCGCTTGGTGACGCGGCGCATGCCGTCGCCGCCCGGGGCCTCGGCCAGCAGCACGTCCAGGGCGCGTTCGTCGGCGATGCGGGAAACTGGGCCGCGCCAGGTGGCGGCCTTCTCGAACGGGCTGACGCCCTTCAGGCCGCCATGGGGCCGGCGGCCGTAGACGGTGTCGCACCACAGGTCGAGGCGCGCCTGAAGCTCCTCGGCCGTGAGCGCGATCTCGATGGGCCGCAGCTGGGGCCGCTTCTTCTCCATGCGCTCGGCGAAGGACCTGCGGTTCTCGATCTCCTTGCGCTGCGCCACGTTGTGGCCGATGAAGCCCGGCATGATCTCGGCCAACTGATGCAGCATGGTGCCGATGACGCGCTCCACATGGGGCTTGCCTTCCGGCGTGTAGGGCGGGCAGAGCCGTTGCCCGATGCCCAGGCTGACCAGGCCGCGGACGAACGCCTTGCTCTTGTAGTCGGACCCGTTGTCCGTCTTGACCAGGGCGGGCACGCCCCAATCCAGGATGCAGACCCGCAACAGCAACAGGATCGCCGTGGCGCAGCTCGTCGGCGCGACGAGGAACTTCGTGCGCCGCGACCACACGTCGATGCAGCCGACGATGGCGTAGCGCCGGCCGTTCGGGCACAGCACCTCCGCGCACAGGCCGTCGTAGCGCGTGCTGTCCAGCTCCCACACCTGGTTGGGGCCCGTCACGCCGGCGCTGGCGCTGCCGAAGGCGGCGCCGAACTTGGAGCGGAAGGCGTCGGGATCGCGGTGAGCCAGGAACACCGCCTCGTTGTCTTCCTTCCACTGCCTCACGAAGCGCCGGATGACGTGGACGCTGGGCACGTCCTCGTCCGTGCCGTCGAGCCAGTTCTCGACCAGCATGTGGATCTGCGCCGCGTTGGCATGGGGGATTTGCGCCAGCGTGCCGACGATGTAATCGCGCAGCGCCGGGGTCCGGTCGATGGCCCCGGTGCCCCGGCGGTGCCGGCCCCGGCGGTCCGCCAGGGCGTCGTAGCTCTTGCCGTCCACGTGATTGCGCCAGTTGTCGAGGGTGCGCGGGCTGACGCCCGGGACGATCTCCCGCACCCAGGGTTCCACCGGAACCTCGCCCGCCCCGTAGGCGCGGCAGAACGCTTCCTTGCCCGCCCTGACGCCGTAGCCGCCGCCGGCGATGAACGCGCCGGCCGCCGCCAGGACGGCCAGCCGCGCGGCCGCCTTGCGGTCCCCGCCCTTGGGGACCGGCGGCAGCAGCGCGGGCCTGTTGGCGTTGGCGGCGGATGGCGATGCCGGCGACGCCGTGAGCGCCGCCACCTGGGCCAGGCCGAGCGCCGCGCGGGTTTCTTCGGGAAGGCTTGAAACGTGATACTCGCGGCCGCCGCCCCGGCCCTGGCGCGGGCGCGACAGCCAGGCTTCACTCTTGGCCAGGTCATTCACTTTGTTGCGCGTGCCGGGCACCCCTGGCAGCCCCGCAAGTTCAAGCGCCGAGAGCCATTCAGCCACGGCCGGCCTCCGTAAGCAGGGCCTTCAGCGCGGCGGGCCCGACCGAGTTCTTCAATTGGCGCATGCGGTGCTCCAGCTTTTCCTTCTGCATTTCCAGGGCGCCCACTTCGGCCAGGGCCGCCTGTTCGCCCATCAGCACCTTGCAGCCCACGAAGCCGGCGAGATGGTCGAGCAGCCAATAGGCCGCGGTGGCCCTGACAAAGGCCGGCAGGTATTCGGCGGGAAACCGCCAGCCGTCCCGCGACGGGGCGGTCCAGCTGTCCAGCTGCGACTTGGTGATCTCGCCCTCGCCGGCGTCGCCGAACACCAGGGCCGTCATCTCGGCGGCGATGAAGATGCGGTCCTTGCCGCTTTGCCGGATGGCGAGCCTGAGGGAATTGCGCAGCCGGGAGGAAATATCGAGCGAGCCCGGGAGGGGTTCCGCCGTCTTGGGGATTTCGAAGAACCGGTCCAGGGTCAGCTGGTTCGGATGCGTCTTCCGCTTGCTCCGCGCGCGCGCCATGGAGATCACGCCCTCCCTGCCGCGGTGCCGGCGGGAACGGCGGCGCCCCGGGGGGTGCCGGGGGCACGCCCCCGTCCAAATTTGAACGGGGACACCCTGTGGCCCCGGGGTCTTTTCGCCCCGATGACGCCGCCGCCGCTTTCCCCTACCATCCGAACGGGACAACCGATGGAGGGGCGTGTGATCGACGAAGTATTGGACCGCTGGCTGATGCGGGAAATTGGCGCGCCGACCAGGGACGCCGCGCCAAAATCCTTGGATTGGTGGGCCGCCGTGGAAGCCGTGTGGCCCTTGGGCGATTTGTTCTCGCCCCGCCTTGAAATTATTCGGAGCATCAAGTACCGCGCCCGTTCGGAGCCTGCCGCCGACAAGGCCCTTGAGGACTTCGCCTTCGGCGTGGGTGAATGCTGGGAGAGCACGCCGTCCGGCGCGTGGCGCGTCCTGCTAGAGCGGCACCAGCAGTTCATCCAGCTCGCATTGGCGAACAAGGCGGCGGGGCTGTGGCTCATGGCTCCAGCCCTCCTGCCGCGTGATCGCTTATTACCTTTTCTAGCGCTCGCCTTCCTTCGGGGAATGACGCTCCCGTTTCCAGTAGCCGACCGGTCTCGGTTCGAACCGCCTCCAGAAATGCCTGATCCGCCGCCGACGCGACACTGAACGCGCGTACATGAAAGTCGCGCCAGGTCTGCTCCCGCGGGGGCGTTGCGATCACCGCCGGCATTCGTCACCTTCAGGATCTTCGAGAGCGCCGGCGACCAGCTTGAGCCACTCGTCGGCGCGGCCGAAGGACATCGCGCCGCCGATGATCAGCAACACCGTAACCTGACCCGGTGTCAGGCCGAGATCGGCGAATCTTGCCGCGAAGTGCTCCATGAACACATCGCGCGGGAGCGGCGTGCTCCAATCGAGGTTGGACGATTTGTCGACGCGCGGATGGCCCCCCATGTCTATGCAACCTTCCGTTTTTGAACATTGCCGGAGGGAATGCCTGTGGTAGCCTTGTGCCGCTTCAGCCATTCGGGCGGGCTCACGGCGATCCCGTCGGCCGTGTAGCGCGACGGCCAGATGTCCTGGGGCGCCCGCTTCAGGGCCGCGGCGATGATCCCCTCGGCCCGTGCGTTGGGCATGTACTTGACCTTGGTGAACAGGGAGTTGTCGACGCCATGGGCCCGTGCGAGCCTTTGCAGGTTGGTCCCCGCCTCTTCCAGGGCCGCCTTGACCAGGGGCCAGGACAGATCGTCCTGGGGGCCGGGCGGCGGCGCTGAAAAACAGGCGCAAGACAACGTCATTCGGCTTTTGCGGGTGGCGTCGTAGTTTGCTTGGTTAGGAACGGAGGCGACATGGAATCTGAGGACGGCATCTTCGCCCGGCTGCGTGAGGTGTTGGATAATGGCAGCATGAGGAAAAACGATGGCGGTGGAGTGTTCCAAATATTCTCAGGCCGCGCCAAGGTTGCTGAAGAAAACCACGGTATCATCAACATCACCATCAACCACGGCCAGGTGGTACAGCGCCTGACCTATCGGCAGCGACATCAAATCCGCCGCCTGGTTTCCCATGTCGTCAAGGCCGCGGCCAAGGCCGGAGCGCCGGTGACGTTCCCGCAGGCCTACCGCCGCCTCCATGATGAATTCGGCGTGGATCGCTATGACGATATTCCGGCGGCAAGCTACCGGCAGGCGCGCGCCTTCCTGCTTGGCCTGGCCGCCGGATATGACGGAGAGAAGGGATGAGGAGCACCCTGGCCGCCGGCCTTTTGGCCTTGTTCGCCGCCGCCACGCCGGCCCGTGCCGCCGGGCTCGACTACCCCATCGACGCGAAGGTGCCGACAACCGAGAGGGCGCTTGCGTTGCGAGCCTTGAAGGTTCTGGAGAGGGAATGCTCCGGTTGGTTTAAGGATGTCAATTGGCGTGATGCGGCGGCGGGGGTGGAAGTCACGGTGCTCCGCCCGTTTAAGAACGTGAAGCCAAGCAAAACCGTTTCCGTCTGGGGTGCTGCTGGGTGGTCGGCGGCGGTCATCGTTCAAGCTGTGGCCGCCGGGGGTGCCGCTGATTTCATGGTCATGGTGGGTGGAGGAAAGCGGCCGGGAATTGCGAGTTGGACGGAGATGGGAATGTTGGGCGTCGATACCTGCCAACTGAGCGAGCGACACGGTGAATACACCTTCCGTGAAGTGCCGGAGTTGGGGTTTCTCCGCGACCTCAAATAAAGCCGTCTGAGCGTACTAGTTAAAATCCGCCCCGCCCCCTTGGCCTGTCCGCCGATAGCGGCGGAATTCCGCGCCGTTCGCTTAGGCGGTGCTCTTTACCCGAACGAGTACGCCAGCGTACCAGTTCTCCCGCAGAACATGGAACAGCGGGGAAGGCTAGAGCGGTTCACATTTTATCTGAATCGAACCTGGATTCCCTTTGAGGGCGATTTGTGATTCAAGATGGATGCTGGATAAGGAGGCCAGCATCCATGACCCGACCTTATTCCAATGACCTTCGAGA
>Ga0210019_1001698_pt1 | contig 22846 bp, 23 predicted proteins | sample CryGeyCG2114_020_2_FD_183969 | JGI IMG/M metagenome (GOLD analysis project Ga0210019, IMG submission 183969) | Groundwater microbial communities from aquifer - Crystal Geyser CG11_big_fil_rev_8/21/14_0.20 (SPAdes) (version 2) | ecosystem: Environmental > Aquatic > Deep subsurface > Groundwater ...
AGGTAAAGAGTTAGAGCTTTTTATGTTTCATGAAACTTCACTAGGTATGCCTTACTGGTTGCCTAAAGGGTTAATTATGTATAACGAACTCTTAAATTATTGGAGGAAAGAACACGAAAAATATAATTACCAAGAGATAGTAAGTCCACTAATAAATAAAAAACAGTTATATGAAACTTCTGGACACTGGGATCATTATAAAGATGATATGTTTATTGCAGATATGGGCGAAAACGAGGTATATGGAGTAAAACCAATGAACTGCCCTAATGCAATGATTGTGTTTGGCTCAAGAACAAGAAGTTACAAAGAGTTTCCATTAAGACTATCTGATGTTGATAGATTACATAGATACGAAAGATCAGGAACACTAAACGGTTTACTTAGAGTTAGATCGTTTCAGCAAGATGATTCGCATAACTTCATATCTGAAAACATGATTGATTCAGAATATATGCATGTTTTTGAGATGTGTGAAAACTTTTACTCTATTTTTGGTTTAGAATACTACTTTAGACTAGGAACAAGACCAGATAGTTATATAGGAGAGATAGCAACTTGGGATAAGGCGGAAAAAACACTTTCTAATGTACTAAAAAAATCAGGAAAAGAATACTTTGTACTTGAAAAAGATGGTGCATTTTACGGACCAAAAGTAGATATTTTAATGAAAGATGCAATAGGAAGAGAGTGGCAAATGGGAACAATACAGCTAGATTTTCAACAGCCAGCAAGATTTAATCTAAAATACATAGATGAAAATGGAAAAGAGGTTACACCAATTGCAATCCATAGAGTAATTTATGGTTCACTTGAAAGATTTATTGGAATAGTAATCGAACACTTTGCAGGCGCGCTACCTGTTTGGCTTAGCCCAGAGCAAGTAAATATAATTCCAATTTCAGATGAGCAAGGGGATTATGCAAAGGGGATACTTGAAAAATTAAAAGAGAATAATATCCGAGCCTCGATTAATTCTGATGCAGAAACAATGCAAAACAAGATACGAAAAGCACAAGAGCAAAAAACACCCTATATGTTAATAGTTGGTAAAAAAGAGGTAGAACAAAACCTAATAAGTGTAAGACTTAGAACTGGGGACAATGAAAATAATATAAAGTTGGAGGATTTTGTAGAACGAGTAAATACAAATATAAAAACTAAATCGTTGGTATTGTGAGCAGATCAAGTAGCCTATAGTTTACTTTTGGCCGAATTTCTAGTATAATTAAGGGTATCGGAAGTTCAAAATCAAACTTAGATTGGAGAAATTTCATGATCACAGTTACAGGAGCACTAATCACCATCTTTCTTTTTGTAGTATTGATCAGCTCAATAGTTTTTATTGAGTTAGGAAATCTACACAAAAGAATAAAAAAACTGGAGGATAAAAACAAATAAAAATAACCTGCACTGTTAAAAACTCCAAAAAAACCACTTTTACTTTCCCCACAAAGTGCTTTCTTGGAGTTTTTCATTTTTTAACCCTATTTTCTTCGTCACTGCGAGAAGCATAACGACGCGGCAATCTAGTATAAAGATTACTTCGCTACGCTCGTAATGACGGGAGAAAGATTTACACTAACACCCCCGAGGTGTAGGTGACTACAAAAACATTCCAGCGCTACTTTTTAGATAAGGATGAGGCTTTCTAAACTCCTACACCTCGGGGGTGTTAGTGTAATTTAACAACGAACCCCAAATCCAAAAACCTCATTCGCTTTTTATTCGGGTTTTCTTGCAATTTAAGTCCACTTAAATATATACTTAATACATGGTAATTCCTTTAGCTGAAAAGCTACGACCTCAACAACTTGTAAACTTTATTGGTCAAGAACACTTAACTGCTGTAAATACTCCAATTTATAATCTAATCAAAAATAAGGCAATGTACTCTATGATTTTTTGGGGACCACCTGGTACTGGAAAAACTACCTTAGCTCGAATTATTGCAGATAACTTAGAACTGCCTCTATACGAATTTAGTGCTGTAAATACTGGCTTAGCACAGCTAAAAGAGGTACTGGTCTCAAGTCAAAAAACTTATCAGATAGGCCTTGGTGAAACTGCAAATGTAAATAAAACTAAGTTATTTTTTATTGATGAAATACATAGATTTAATAAAGCTCAACAAGATTTCCTATTACCATATGTTGAAAATGGAACGATAGTTTTAATTGGTGCAACTACAGAAAATCCTTCTTTTGAGGTAATTAATGCTCTTTTATCTAGGTGTAAGGTATATGTTTTTAATAGACTAGATCATAACCATTTAGCTAAAATGCTGCAACATTGTGTAGAAACCTTAAAGTTTGGCGTATTTAACGACATAGTAAGGGATAAGATATTAGAGTTTTCCAATGGGGATGGACGTAAGCTTATAAACACAGTAGAGCAGATTAAGTACCAAGAAAAAACTTTTGATAAAATTACAATTGATGATTTAACAAGGATTTTAACCGAGAACAGTTTAAAGTACGACCAAAATGGGGAGGAGCATTACAATACAATTTCAGCATTTATTAAATCAATGAGATTTTCAGATATAAATGCAACCCTTTATTATTTAGCCCGCATGTTACAAGGAGGGGAGGATCCTAAATTTATAGTGAGAAGAATGATTGTTTTTGCCTCAGAAGATATTGGCCTTGCAAATACAAATGCTTTAACCTTAGCAATTTCAGCCAAAGATGCAATTGACTTTGTAGGTATGCCAGAGGCACAGATTAATCTATCTCACATTGCAGTATACTTAGCTCTATCTAAAAAAAGTAGAGATACTTATAACGCATATTTTAAAGCTGTTGATAGTGTAGTAAAGCATGGAAACATTGAGATTCCAATGCATTTAAGAAATGCACCTACAAAATTAATGAAAAATTTAGGTTATGGTGTAGGGTATGGAAAGGTAAAAGAAAACTTGCCGAACAGAATAAAGAATGAAAGATTTTTTGAAGACAAAAACAATAATTAATAATTATAAACTTAAATTTTGCTTGTATTACAACGTCATTCCCTTGAAAAAGGGAATCCAGAATTCTATTTGTTTCTGGTTCCACAGTCAAGTTGAGGACGACGCCTGGATCCCCGCGTTCGCGAGGATGACGTAATATTTCATTTTAAACTTTAAATTGAAATTTTAAATTTACCAATTAACTAGTGATATCAAAAAGAATACGGTACAATATAGATTGTAGAAGTAATAAGTTATAAATAAGCATATAATAAACAAACAATATAATAGCAGTAGGTTTTTAAAAAACCAACAAATCAGAGCTAAAGAGGTAAGGTTGATAGATGAAACAGGAGAAACAGTAGGAGTAGTTAGCTTGTCTGATGCTTTAAAAAAAGCAGAAATAGCGGGACTTGATTTAATTCAGATAACAGACAAAGCTGATATCCCCGTTGCACGTATACAAGATTTTGGTAAGCTTTTGTATCAGATTAAACAGAAAGAGCAAAAAGGGAAGATAAAACAGAAAGGTGGAGATTCTAAAACATTAAGACTAAGGCCAGGTACAAGCGAACATGATATTCAGAGGATGGTAGAAAGAGCAAAAGAGTTTTTAAACGATAAAAATAAAGTTACTTTTATCTTAGAATTTAAGGGAAGAGAAAATGCATACCCTCAATTTGGAGAAGATAAAATGAATATAATCAGACAAGAGATACTTGAATTTGCTAAAATTGAAAACGATATAACAAGAAAAGGTCGATTTATGAATTTAGTACTAGCACCAAAGTAACTGTTATGTTATGATTTACAGCTGTTACAAGGTTAACTTAAGAAATTATGCCAAAAATTAAAACAAGAAAGTCAGTTTCAAAAAGAATAAAGATCACTAGCACTGGTAAATTTCTTAAAGGGAGTATAAATAATTCTCATCTAAAAAGAAAAGAAGACAGTAGCAGTAGAGTCAGAAAAGCACGAAGTACAGAAGTGTCTAAAGGTTTTGCAAAGAGAATGAAAAAAATGATGCCTGGAGTTAAGTAATAAAAGTCATAAGGATTAGATATGCCAAGAACAAAAACAGGAGTTGTTAGAAGAAGAAAACATAATAAAATACTAAAAGCTAATAAAGGTTATTTTGGTGCCCGAAGTAGACTTATTAAAAGAGCTAAAGAGGCTTATTTAAAGGCTGGAGAGCTTGCATTTGCAGGTCGAAAACTTAAGAAAAGAACAATGCGAAGTTTATGGATAACTAGAATTAACGCTGGTTTAAGAAAACATGATACTAAATATTCTGAGTTTATTAATTTATTAACAAACTCTAAAATTGAGCTTGATCGCAAAATCCTTGCAAAACTTGCACTAGAAGATGAAAAGGCATTTGGAGAGATAGTAAACTCACTAAAGAAAAGTTAACTACTAGTTTTACAACTATAGACTAAATGACACTCAAAACTACCGTTTTGTAAGTGGAATTTATGTGAAGTATACAGAATTATATGGATGCATCATTAGTTAAATAAAATATTATTATGATTTTAAGATTTCTAACTAAATGACACTCAAAACTACCGTTTTGTAAGTGGAATTTATGTGAAGTATACAGAATTATATGGATGCATCATTAGTTAAATAAAATATTATTATGATTTTAAGATTTCTAACTAAATGACAATAGACGATTTAAAGAAACAAATTGATACCATTAAACTTGAAATTATAGATGATTTTCAAAATCTAGATTTAGATAGCATTAAAATCAAGTACCTGTCAAAAAATTCAACCTTTCAAAATTTAATTAAGTTTATTGTTGATATTAATATCGAAGAGAAAAAACAAGCTGGTCAATTAATAAACGAGATAAAAGATTATCTTACAACTGAGATAAATAAAAAGATTGAAAATATTGAAACCATTGAAAGAGATTTTGACTTTGACTATACAATACCAGGAATAAAACCAAATTTAGGTCACTACCACCCAACAACAGAAACAATAAGAGAGATTAATGGTTTTTTTAAACATTATGGTTATAGTGTAGCTATTGGTCCTGAAATTGAGACTGATGAGTACAACTTTGAAAAACTAAACCTTCCCAAAAATCACCCAGCCAGAGATTTACAAGATACTTTATATATTAAATCTCCAGAGTTATTACTGCGAACACACACGTCAAGTGTAGAAACTCGAACAATGTCAAATTCAAAACTACCAATAAGAGTAGTAGTACCAGGAAAAGCATATAGAAACGAGACTGTTAATAAAACTAACAACGCAATTTTTTATCAATATGAGGGCTTAGTTGTAGATAAGGGGATAAACTTAGGGCATTTAAAAATGACACTTGCAAGTATGTTAAAACACCTGTTTGGCGAGAACGTAAAATACAGGTTTAGACCTAAATATTACCCTCAAGTAGAACCAGGAGTAGGTACTGATATTGAGTGTCCATTTTGTACTGGAAGGGGTTGCAGTGTATGTAAAAACAGAGGGTGGATTGAAGCAGCTGGAGCAGGTATGGTGCACACAAACGCACTAAAAGCATGTGGAATTGATTCAAGTATTTACAGTGGTTTTGCTTTTGGGTTTGGGCTAGATAGACTTGTTATGGCAAGGCATAACATTACAGACATAAGAGATTTATATAGTGGTAATCTAGTTTACAATAATTAATATATGAAATTCCCTTTAGAATGGTTATCCGAATATGCTAAAACTACAAACACCCAAGATGAACTTGGAGATATATTTACATATCTAGAGTTTATGCAAGATGGTCCGATAAAAGATAATGTGATTGATTTAGAAGTTAGACAAAATAGACCTGATGCACTAAGTGTAATAGGATTAGCAACTGAGTTAAGTAGCAAAATTAATAGCGAGCTAAAATACCCACAACAAAATGACACTGTACAATTTACTAAACCTAACTTACTAATAGATCCACAAACGAAAGATCAGATAAAACGGTTTACAGCAGTTAAGATAAGCGGAATTAAAGTATCAGATAGTCCAGACTATATTGTAAAAAGGCTAACAAAAAGTGGTATTAGGGCTGTTAATAATGTTGTAGATATTACAAACTATGTAATGCTAGAGTATGGCATTCCTATGCATGTATTTGATGCAGATAAGCTTACTGAAAATGGTAAAATCACACTAAGAATGGGAAAAGAGGGGGATACACTTGAAACTTGGCTTGGTGAGATAGTCAATATTAAAAACACAGATATTGTTATTACTAATTCTGAAAAAAAAGTTGTAAGTATAGGCGGAATAACAGGTGAAAAGAACTCTGGAGCATCTAAAAACACCAACAATATCATACTAGAGGTTGCAAATTACGATGAAACTTTAATAAGACGCAGTAGCTTACAACACAACTTATTAACCGATGCTGCAAATAGACACACCAAAATACTTCCAAGTGATATGGTAGAAATTGCAATAAGAAGAGCTTGTTTCTTAATTACAGAAATTTGTGGAGGAGAGATAATAACTGCAGAAGATTTCTATCCAATAAAACAAGTTAGAAGCGAGATAAGTTTTAAGGTAAGTGAGATTAACAGGCTTTCTGGAATTAATATAGAAAAAAATAAAATAACAGAGATCCTTACAAATTTAAGATATGCAATAATAGATCAAACTGAAACTAATTTAAATTTAATCTCACCAGCACACCGTACAGACGTAACACAAAGTGTAGATGTGATAGAAGACTTACTTCGAATTTATGATTACGATAAAATCCCAGAACAGCCAATTAACCTTGCTCCTCCAATAAACAGCACTCCCAAAATATATTTATACGAAGATAAAGTTAGAGATTTATTGGTACAGATGGGGTTAGAAGAACATATTACAGAACCATTACTTAAAGCTGATGATAATACAACTAGAGTTATACTTGAAAACTCTTTAAACTCTAAAAAAAATTCACTTCGAATAAGTGTACAAGAAACACTTAAACCAGTTATAAATAACTATATTAAACATAAAAAAAATGATATAAAAATCTTTGAGATAGGTAAAATATACCAAAAAATTGATGCTGAATTTTCAGAAACATCTGTAATTGGTGCAATTATACTAACTTCTAATAGTTACAAAACTGCTAAAGGAATACTTGATCTACTATTTTTAGACTTAGTAGGAGTTAATAATTATCACCTAAATAGAACAGATGATAAAAAAAATATAACATTAATGGTTAAAGAAATGCAGGTAGGTTTTATTAAAAATACCTCTAAAGATTCTATTTACTTTGAGATAGATTTAGAAAAATTAATCAATATAGATACTACAAATAATCAGAGTTTAATAACTAAAATCCCTTTTGAGCATGAACAGATATTTAATTTAGTAGTGCAAAAACAAGTCTTGTACAGCGAGATTGTTAAAATTATATCTTCAGTTGTATCTGAAAAAGACAATGTAAATATCCTTAGCAACTTTATCGAAGAATATACAGACACTGTTATGGAAAAACTAAACAAAAAATCTTACCTAATATCGTTGAAAATTCAGAGCTTAGTAGACCCTGTTTCTAAAGATGATTTTAAACCTATAAAAGAAAAAGCATTAGAGTTATTAAAAAACAATCTAAATATAGAACTAAAATAAGGCTTATTTAAGCTTAACCTCGATATCTCCACTTCCTTCGTTACCTGCACTATCAACTGCTCTAACCTCAATTTTGTGTTTATCCCCGCTAGAGCCAGAGCTAATCTTAAACTCCTGTGTATATGGAATTGAAGTATCATCGTTTCCAATCTGAACACCATCTAAATAAAATGCAACACTAGTTACGGTATTAGGTGTTAGTACATCAACCTCAACAGTAAATTTATCAGCAACAGTATCACTATTATGTGGTTTATTAAAAACTATCTCTGGTTCAGAATCACCTTTAACATTTCCATCTCCATCAAAATATAAGTCTGACACCTCGGTAGGAGGTTCGTAATTTTCTCGCTCTCCATCAGCAACATTATCTTTAATCCACTCATTAATTGCATCCTGCCATGCTGGTTTTTCTGCTATAAAGTTAAAGAATGTTTTGGTCTCTGTTCTATCAGCCTTTTTACAGGCATCTGAAGCAAGCTTGCCATCTTTATTACAGATCTCAAGCTCGACTAAGTATTTAGAAGTTGTATTTGGTTCGGTACCTTTAACAAATACCTCAGTCTTTCGAGATCTATTTCCTTGTGGCAACCCTCCAAATATTTTATCTATCTCTTTTTCAATCACATTATCTGGTCTTTCAAAAGGCTCATTAGATTTGCCTTTTAAAAACTCAGTCATTACCTTATTAAAAATCGGTGCAGCACCAGCTACCCCAGATTTAACACTCATAGGAGAATTATCATTATTACCAACCCAAACCCCAATTGCTATACTTGGTGTATAACCTATAGTCCAGTTGTCTCTGATATCATTTGTTGTACCAGTTTTAACAGCAACCGTATTATTTGGAAAAGTTAGGTAACTGTAAGGTCCAAAAGCCCTTAATCTTGCATTATTGTCAGACAAAATATCAGATAAGATATATGCTTCTTCGGGCTTTACAGCTAGTTTGCCTTTTGCCTTTTTCCACTCTTCTAAAACTTTCCCAGAAGAATTTTCAACCTTAAGTATTGAAACAGGTTCAAGATTTACACCCTTATTTGCAAAAGTTGAATACGCATTTGTTAACTCTAGTAAAGTTACTTCACCCGAACCTAACGTTAAAGATAAGCCATAGTACGAAGCCTTAGCATCTAAAGATTTAATACCAAGCTTATTGGCAGTTTGAATCATATTATCAATCCCAACTAGGCTTAATAGTTTAACTGCCACTGTATTAATCGAGTTTCCTAGTGCATCTCTCATAAATATTGGCCCCTGATATTCTTTGTCGTAATTTTCAGGCACGTAGTCTGGTTGACCCTCACCTCCAGGGAAATCTGTCTTTACATCAAAAAAGATATCACCTGCAGTATAACCTCTTGATAATGCTGTTATATAAGTAATTGGTTTAATAGATGATCCAGGTTGACGTTTAGACAACGTAACATTTACCTGACCATCATACTCTTCATCAAAATAATTTTTAGATCCAACCATCACCAAAATCTCACTGGTTTCAGGTTTAATTGCAACTAATGCCCCATTTCCAACGTTGTAATCAGCCCCACTTGTCTCTATAGACTCCGTAACAATTTTCTGTGCCTTTTCCTGAAAATCTAAATCTAATGTTGTTGTTACTTTTAATCCACCTTTCTCAACAATTTCAGTACCATATTTTTCTTCTAGTAATTTTTTAACATACATTACAAAATGTGGAGCCTTAATATTGCTAAACTTACAATTAAAAGTTAATTCTTCGTTTCTGGCAGCTTCTGCTTCTTCTTTTGTAATATGTTGCTTTACTTTGTTTTTATCGTACCATCCATTTTTTTCCATAAGTCTAATTACTGTAAGTTGTCGACCTTTTGCATTTTCAGGTGAATTACAAGGTGAATAAGTTGAAGGTTGTTGTGGAAGTCCTGCAATTAAAGCAGCTTGTGATAAAGTTAAATCCTTAACCGATTTATTAAAATATAAATTTGAAGCTGACTCAACCCCATATGCTTGGTGACCAAAAGGCGCTTCGTTTAAATACATCTGTAAAATATCATCTTTTGAGTATTTTTTCTCGATTTGTAAACTTAAGATAAGCTCTTTAATCTTTCTGGTTACAGATCTTTCAGATGAAAGTAACGCATTTTTTGATAACTGTTGAGTTAAAGTTGAACCACCCTGACAACTGCTACTAACAACACAAGAAATCATTCCTCTTAAAAATCCCCTAATATCAAAACCATCGTGTCGATAAAAGTCACCATCTTCAGTTGCTAGTACAGCATTTACCAATAATGGAGATACCTTATCAAGATTTATTAGAGTCCTATCTTCTTCTCCAAAAACTTCGTACAATAATTTTCCATTTCTATCTAAAATCTTAGTTGACTCATCAATATTTCTATTTGTAAGTGTGTCAGGGCTAGGTAACTTTGTAGCAAAATATGCAAACACCACAATGCTAAAAATAAACGCAACAACAACAAAGACTATACCAGAAACTAAAAGGGTAGTTAAAATTTTTGCCTTATTCAGGTTTTTTAAAAATCCAAACTTAACTTTGTGTATTTTAAATGATCTTTTCTTTTTTGCTCTAGTTACCATATACTAAGTATATAGCATTAAAAAGAATTGTGGTAGACTAGAATGAATTATAAAACATGCTAAAAATAATATAACAAACATTGTAATTCAAAATCGGTAGTTGAGGATAAGTTTATATTCATTAATATCATGTCACTCACTACCTGCACTCTCGATCAATAAAATTATTGTTAGTCCAAAGATAAAATTGATCTGCGAGAGCTTTTTCATTACAACATTTGTTATATTTCACGAAACTGTAAAGAATGAAAATAAATAACGACGCAAAACAAGTTAATGAGGTTTTAAGTAGAGGCCTAGATGAGGTTATTGGTCTTGATTTTCTAAAATCTAAAATGCTGAAAGGTGAAAAGATTAAGCTTTATTTAGGGATAGATCCTACCTCAACAAATCTTCATATTGGTCACATGGTACCACTTTTAAAACTCAAGGATTTTATGGATCTAGGGCATGGGGTAGTGTTTTTAGTTGGTAACTTTACAGCTCTAATAGGAGATACTTCTGACAAAACAAGCATGCGCCCTGCTATTACTACCGAAGAAATAAATGAAAATCTAAAAAGTTATAAACAACAAGCTTCTAAAATATTAGATTTTGACAAGGTTGAACTAGTATTTAATGGTGACTGGTTAGAAAAATTAAATTTCAAAGACATAATACTTTTAGCTCAAGAGTTTACACTAAAGCCATTTATAGATAGAGAGTTAATGGCCAAAAGAATAAAAGAAGAACAACCCATTGGTTTACACGAATTACTTTACCCAATAATGCAAGCATACGATGCATATAATTTAGATGTTGATTTGCAAGTAGGAGGAACAGATCAACGCTTTAATATGCTTACAGGTCGTGATCTACAAAAAAGAAAGCGAGGAAAAGAGATGGCAATTATAACCGTACCACTATTAATGGGGTTAGATGGTCGAAAGATGAGTAAATCTTACAATAATGGAATAAACCTTTTAGACAATCCTATTGATAAATATGGCAAAACAATGAGTATTGCTGATGATAAAATTATTGAATATTATAAATTAGCAACAAGAGTGTCCGAAGAAAATATAAAAGAAATTGAGACAAAACTTAATACGGGTGAAAGTCCAATGGAGATAAAAAAACAATTAGCATTTGAGATTACAAAACTATACGAAGGAGAAAACGAAGCAATAAAAGCACAAGAATATTTTCAAAGTGTAGTACAAGATAAGTCTGTTCCCAATAATGCTAAAGTATTTAATATAGGAAAAGAAAAAGTATTAATTTTAGAGTTGTTAAGTACTTGTGGTTTAACGACATCAAACACCGAATCTAGAAAACTAATAGAACAAGGTGCCGTAAGTATCGAAAATACTAAGATAACCAATAATAATCAAGAAATTTCTGTAACAGAAACAGAACAAACAGTACAAGCAGGCAAAAGAAATTTTGCAAAATTTAAGATATAAAGTATTAATAATCTTGAGCCTGTCGAAAGATAATGTATTACTAATATTGAGCTTGTCGAAATATGAGATTTATACATAAACATAAAAAATGGATAATGGTAGTAATTGCAGCAGGATCAATTTCAATTGTTGCAATGTCTATTTTGCCTTATATCCTTTAAGTTAAATTAAAGGTTATTAAAATTAGGGTCTTGCCCAGATAAGAGGTAAAGGAGTAACCTTTTATTAAGCAATGACAACAAAAAAACTAATAAATATAGGAGAAGGATTTCTCTTGGAAAAGTAAGACTCATAGTAAAGTGTTTTTGTGCAGATATAACTGCATCACAAACATCAAAAATAGTAGGAGTAAATCGTAAAACTGCAGACAGATATTTTAATCAATTCAGATATTTGATAATAAAAGATCAAATAAAAAATCGAGAAAAAATAATGTTAAAAAATGGTATAGAGATAGATGAATCATATTTTGGAGCAAGAAGAGTAAGGGGAAAGAGAGGAAGATGATCTGCAAGTAAGATTATCATCTTAGGGTTGTTAAAAAGAAATGGCAATGGTATACACACAGATAATCTCTGATGCCTCTAGAGTCGAGATTATGCCAGTAATAAAGCGTGTAGTAGAATCAGGGTCAGATATATATACAGATGGTTGGAAGTCTTATAATGCATTGGCTGTATATGGATATAATCATAAGAAAGTAAAACATACAGAAAATGAGTTTGTTAATGGCAATAACCACATTAACGGAGTGGAATCATTTTGGTCATGGTCAAAAAGGAGATTAGCAAAATTTAATGGAGTTCCTAAAGACAGGTTTGGTATAAATCTGTTAGAATGTGAATGGAGGTTTAATCACAGAAAAAACCTTGAGAAGTTTTTAAAACAGCTTATCTTATAGTAATTAAATTTCTTGTTTTATCTGGGCAAGACCCAAAAATAATTAATCCTCTACCACCATCTATCTTTATACTCAACTTCCCAATACTTAGTATTAATAGAATTTTTAATATGATCTAAAGTTTGTTGATCAGCTCCAATATTTTCTAAAGATTTGTACTGTTTATCTAAACATATTTGTTCTGCCTTTTCACCTGAATAAATTTCCTTAGGAACAATGCTAATAGTAGAATTTTCAATAATATAGTTTCGATAAAGATAAGAATGACAAGCCTCATGAACTAAACTTCCTGCTAACCATATTGTACCTCCATCAATGCTAGCCTGCCCTAAGATAACTTCTGGTGGATCATACCAAGAATAAATTCCACTTCCTTTATCTTCACAATGAATGAATCCTATGTACTTAACTACATAATAATATTCATCAAAAGATTTCAACTGCAACAATTTCAAAGCATCGTCAATACCATTATTACATTCTTTATCCCCCTTGATTACTAATCTTTTTTCACATTCTATTAAAGACTCACAATCATTATAGAACTTAATTTTATAATCATTTTTTATTTCACTACTTATATTATTTTTAGAATATTCTTCTTTTTGTATAGCTATAGTACGTTTTTGATTATACAAGTCATTCTCTTTGATTTTGAGCTTTTCTTGTATCTGAAAATAAAGTATTAAAAAATAGATTATCATTGTCACTAAACAAGTTTAACATACTCCTCTACAAGAGGTATAATACAAAAATGACCTTAGATACAAAAGTAAGATTTATAAAAGGAGTTGGACCAAGACTTGAGCTGCTACTTAATGGTCTTGGTATAGAAACTGTTAAAGATCTTATATATTACTTTCCAGTCAGGTATGAAAGTTATAAAACAATAACTGACTCTCCAATATTTAATGAAAACGAGTTAATTGAGGTAGAAGGAACAGTTACAAAAATTGACAAGATTTTTACTAGAAACAGAAAAAAACTTACAAAAATTAGCTTACAAACAGATTTTGGACAGTTTGAACTTATATGGTTTAACCAGCATTACGTTGCAGATAAAGTAAAAATTGGTGAACAGGCAAAAGTTAGAGGAAAGATAACAAAATTTAATAATAAATTTACGCTTTCAAATCCTGATATAACTGCAAGCAGTAATTCACAAACACTTTCAAAAAATACATTAATCCCAATATATGGATTAACTGAAGGATTAAGCAATACATATTTAAGTAAAATAATCTTATCCACCTTAAGTTCGGCAAATATAAGCTTAACAAGTTCATTAGAAAAAATTATTACGCTTGAAGGCTTGCTAGATTTCAATACTGCGATTAACCAGATACATAAACCGGAAACTATTAAACTACTAACACAAGCTAGAAAAAGATTTGGTTTTGAAGAGCTACTACAAGTTCAACTTAAATCTAAGTTAATAAAAAAACACTGGAGTAACAAAAAGGGAATTCCTTTAACCAAACACAACGATAAAATTACTAAATTTATATCTAAACTGCCATTTATACTAACAAATGATCAACAATCAACATTAACACAGGTATTAAATGACCTAGAAAAATCAACACCTGCAAATAGAATTGTAATAGGAGATGTGGGAAGTGGAAAAACTTTAGTTGCACTAATTGCAAGTGTATATGCAGTTTACAACAACTTTAACGTGTTATACATGGCACCAACCGAGGTATTAGCAAAACAACAATACGAATATTACAAAAAATATATTAACGACCCTGAAATAAATATTAGTTTATATACTAATTCAAAAAAAGTAGTGCATGAAAAAAATCATATTACAATTGGAACACACTCATTACTTTTTAACGAGGAAAGTTTTAACGATACAGCACTTGTTATAATAGATGAACAACAACGTTTTGGAGTAGAACAGAGATCAAAACTATTATCAAATACTATAACTCCACATTTATTAACATTAACAGCAACCCCAATCCCTCGCAGTTTTGCACTAACTATTTTTGGTGAACTAGACACAAGTTTTATACTAGAAAAACCCGGAAACCGAATACCAATAATTACCAAAATAGTAAGTAAAGAAAACAAGATAAAAGCATACCAATGGATAGATGAAAAAGTTAAGACTGACAAAATGAAAGTGTTTATAGTTTGCCCATTTATAGAAAAGTCAGATTTTGAGGCATTTAAAGATGTAAAATCAGTGAAAGTGCAGTTTGAAGAGATAAAAATATTTTTTAAAGATCTAAAAGTTGATGTTTTACACGGGAAATTAAAAAAAACTGAAAAAGAAAATGCGTTAGATAATTTTCGAAACAAAGATACTGATATCTTAGTTGCAACACCAATTATTGAGGTTGGAATAGACATTCCTGAGGCAAGCATAATATTAATTGAAAGTGCAGAAAGATTTGGAATATCCTCTTTACACCAAATGAGAGGTAGAGTCGGTAGAAATAACAAACAGGCATATTGCCTTCTTTCAACTGACTCAAATCAAGCCTCGTCAAGACTAAAAGCAATTGAGAAATATAATGATGGATTTAAACTTGCAGAGTTTGATTTAAAAACAAGAGGGCAAGGAGAACTATTTGGGGTAACACAGTCAGGTTTTACAGATCTAGTTATAGCAGACTTAAGCGATACAGAAAACTTAGAAAGAGCACAAAAATGGGCAAACAATATAATTAACGACCCGCAGTACTCTGAGATAGTAAACCAAGTACAACAATCAATCAATAAAATCCACCTAAACTAACTCAACTAGATGACAAAAAGAGAAGAATTAATGAAAAATTTAGATTTAATAGCCACCTTAAAAGATATGTTTTTCCCTTTTGTCATTCTGGATTGCCTGCACGCCTTTGGAGTGACCAGAATCAGATAGTTTTAACTAATAATTCAAGCTAATCTAGATAGATCCTGGACGTAGCCAGGATGACAAAGAAGGGGACATTTGAAATAATACACTACCTAAGCCATTACAATATTATACAATCTACTTGAAAGGTGTTAAAAAACAGTTTTAAGGAACGGTAATTAGTATCTAACAGTTACTATGATACATCAGTTTCAATTTCAGTTAGGTTTTTACTTGATGCATTACTGACTATAACTTCTATTCATTCATTGTAAATCTTTTTCATTACTTAGTCATATATAACTTATTATTATTAATAATAAGTACAGCCCTGCCTTTGATGTCATATATTCCAATTTGAGCTGGAAACTTTATTGTTCTATTTATCAATTGAATATCAATAATATCATCTTTGATATGCGATGTACTATTCATACATCCAAAACCAGAAAACGATCCAGTTTGACATTCTTCAGTTAAAGTCATTGTTTTCCCCATGTCATGAATTATGGTAGTTCTTAATTCCTTTTGTGTCCTGCTATTAGCAGTTTCCACTTTACTTGAAGTATATTCAGAATCTAATGGAACTCCCAGAGAAACTAATTCTATCCCACTTAGTGATCCGTTCAGATACGCTTCTGTAGTTGCGATTAATTCACCACTTTTATTCTTTAGTATATAGGTAGCAGCAAAGCTAGGATATCCAAGAGTTATAGCCTCCTCTATACCACTATTCTTGAACGTACTTACTTTTGAGTAATCGTAAATGATCGGGACTTTTGTAATCAGACTAAGGTTATCAGAATATATATAAATATATTGGTTTTTGTCGTCTGCGATTCCAACGTATATTTGGTCATTTTTATCAATGTACAAGTTAGCAGGAGTTGAAAACTGTCCCCCTGTGATTACCATCTTAATTAGAGTGTTGGAATCCAAATCAATTCTATATAATGTGCTATTTTCTATATCACCACCTCCTTTATAATGATAGGAAGTAAAAAAAAGTAATTGTCTGTCGCTGTTTAGAGTAACTGCGTAAACCTTATCTAAAATTCCAAACTCTTTTCCTATATCTTGTAATTTGTTATATTGTTGCATGTTTGGAATGAATGAAAAGATTCCTATAACAAATGAAGAGATGAGAGAGAAAAAAGCAACGATAATCATATTAAAAATATAATCATAATTATGAAAGGAGTCAAGGAGTCATAGAACGGTCTTGTTCATACTAGTATTGGATTAGTATCACAGTGGAACTTTACTAAATCATTCCTGAAAATTAACAGAAAAAAGTTTATTTTATTTAGTACTTGAAACTACGCAAACAGTTTTACAATATTGTTACCAATTATTTTTCACAAATAGAAAATCCTAAACAACTACTTGAATCAATTTAAAAAACAAGTAATACTATTAGTACAAATGAGAATAATAACAGGACAATCAAAAGGCAGAACAATACTAGTTCCAAATATCCCAGAAATTAGACCAGCGCAAGATATTGTTAGACAATCTGTATTTAATATAATTGGTAGTGATGTTGAGAAAAAAACTATTCTTGACCTTTTTGCAGGTTCTGGAAGTTTTGGACTAGAGGCATTAAGTAGAGGAGCAAGCTGGTGTGATTTTGTGGATATAGACCCAAGATCAGCCCAAACAATAACAAAAAACCTTGAAACACATAATTTTGTGGAAAAATCCAAGGTATACAGAATGGATGCACAAAAATTTATAGGTGAAACACCAAACACATACGACTTTGTTTTTTTGAGCCCCTATTATGCAGAAGGACTTGTTAAACATATCTTAAAAACTCTTTGTATTGTACTAAACGATAACGGAGTAATTTTCTATGATCATTTCAAAGAGATATTAGTTCCAGATAAATTTGAAGGAGTTGATGGTAGTAATTTAAAGGTGATAGATACAAGGTCATTTGGCAACACATCTGTTAGTATCTTGACTAAAGAGTAATTTTTCTATAAAATTTATCGCCATATGCCAGTACCAAAAAGAAAAACATCTACAGGAAGAAGAAATAAAAGACGAAGCCACCTTAGTATTAAAGGTGTCGAGTTGAAAACTTGTATAAGTTGTAAGAATAAAATCAGACCTCATACAACTTGTACAAACTGCGATACTTATAATAAGTAGTAATGTTTGGTTAATTAAAAATTGAATAATAACCTGCAATTTAACAAATCTGATCCAAGACATAAAGCAAGAGAAGTTACTCTTGCAGCTTTGTTTGCCTATTCATTTAATTCACAATTAAAACAAAATCTAACTTATCATAAAGAAGTACTGGAAATAGCTGACGAAGATACTGGTATGGCAAAATTTTTGTATGACGGTGTAACAAGCAATATTCAGTTACTAGATGAGATAATTGCATTTTGCGCCCCAGAATGGCCCCTAGACCAAGTTTCAAAACTAGACCTATCTTGTTTAAGATTAGCAGTTTTCGAGCTTACAATAGCAAATAACGCGCCCCCTAAGGTTATTATTAACGAATCAGTAGAACTTGCTAAGTCATTTGCAAACGATTCTTCAGGTAAATTTGTTAATGGTGTGCTTGCAACAGTATTAGAAAATTACACCATAAAAAAATAATTTCATTTACTAACTACTTGAACTAATATCAATATTAGTTTAATTTATCATTATGGAAATAGAACAAATCATTAAAGACATAAAAGAATTAATAGCAGAGGTAGCCATGGTTTCAGTTACAAAAATTTCAGTTAATGATAACTTTGAAGGTGACCTTAATATTGATGGAGTCGAAAAAGCTAAAATCCTAAACACCTTAGCAGTTAAATATGAAACTGAATTTAAAGATATTGATGTGCATAACATAAATACAGTTATGGAAATAGTCGACATAGTAACAGACAACTTAGGAATAATTTAAATGAATTTTGATAATCATATTGATTGGAAAGAACTTGAGGAAAAGATTGAATATAAGATTGGTGATAAAAATTTGTTCTTAAAAGCTTTTACACACAGATCATTTTTAAATGAAAACCAAGATTACCACAATAACAGTAACGAACGCCTTGAATTTTTAGGTGATGCAATTTTACAATTTCTAATTTCCGAGCAACTATTTAATAACTACAGTAACGAACCCGAAGGAAAGTTAACTAACTTTAGAGCAGCCACAGTAAATACGACTTCTTTAGCACAAGAATCATTAAGGCTTGATTTTGGAAAATATTTATTAATGTCAATTGGTGAAGAACAAACAGGAGGCAGAATGCGAGAGTACATATTAGCAAACACATTTGAAAGTGTACTTGGTGCCTTATACATTGACTCCAACGATATTAATATTTGCCGAAATTATCTAAAGAAAAACTTATTTTATAAAATCGATGATATTGTAAAAAATAACGAATATCGAGATAGTAAAAGCTCATTACAAGAAATAACACAAGAAAAATTTAGCGTAACACCAGTGTATAAGATCATTAAATCAGAGGGTCCAGATCACGATAAAACATTTACGATAGGAGTATATATTAACTCAGAATTACTTGCAAAAGGTGTTGGTCCTAGCAAACAAAAAGCAGAACAAGTTGCGGCAGAACTAGCACTAATTCAGCTTAACAAAAAGATAAACTAATAAACCCTTACTAAACTATTGTTAAAATGGCTATATTAGGTTAAAATCACTTTCGTTTCGAGTAGTAATTTAGTAGAAACATATGGTAAAAATAAGACTTACAAGAACAGGCAGGAAAAATCTTCCGAGCTATAGAATAGTAGCAATTGAACATACAAAAAAGCGTGATGGACAATATATTGAGATATTAGGGTTTTTTAATCCTTCAAAAAATCCCGTAGAATTTCAGATTGATAAAGAAAAGGTAAATGAATGGGTAAAAAATGGTGCTCAAGTTAGCGATTCAGTACAAGAACTAATGGATGGAACATACAAATACATAAAATACGAACCTAATAAAAAAGAAGAAAAAGAGGTAGTTGCAGAAAAATCAGCAGAAGTAGCTGACGAAAATAAAGAAAAAGAATAATATGAAAGAGTTAATTTCATTTATAATTTCAAATATTGTAAACAACAAAGATAGTGTAAATATCACTGAAACTATACAGTCACCAACCAATAGAAAATCTATTTTAATAGAAGTCGCAAAAGAAGATATGGGCATTGTAATTGGTAAGATGGGCAAAACAATTAACTCAATCAGAAATATTTCCAAAGCAAAATCAATTAAAGATAATACTTTTGTTGATATCCAGATTAAAGAGAGCTAATCATGCAGTTTGATATTATTACTATATTTCCAGAATTATTTGATACCTTTAAAACTACTTCTGTTATTAAACATGCGATAAATAAACAAGTAATCACAATAAACATCCACAATTTACGAGACTATACAGATGAAAAACATAACAAAGTAGATGATACTAGTTACGGTGGGGGAGTAGGCATGATACTAATGGCGCAACCGATTATTAATGCAGTAAAATTCATAAAATCTCCAAACAAAAAAAGTCATGTGGTATTGCTTTCACCTAGTCCTAATTTTTTTAACCAAAAAAAAGCTAAAACCTATGCAGAGGATTATGAACAAGTTATCTTAATTTGTGGAAGATATGAAGGGGTAGATGAACGAGTCAAACAAACAGTAGTTGATGAAACAATTTCTATTGGTGAGTATGTTTTAACCGGTGGAGAACTAGCAAGTATGGTAATAGTAGATACTACAAGTAGAATGGTAAAAGGGTTTTTTGAAAAAAATAATGTACTGGAAAACGAATCATACATAAATGGCAAATATATCGAATACCCTCAATATACTAAACCTGAAGTTGTTGAAGAAATATCAGTACCTAAAGTTTTGATTTCTGGTAATCACCAAGAAATACTTAAATGGAAAGAAGCTAACAAAGTTAATTATACTAATTAGCAAACGGATCAACTTTACCTATACCAACATCAGCAACATCAACATTATAATCATTCTGAGATTTTAGAAAGTCTAAGACCTTACTAAAGTTTCCATCTGTAAGATTGAAATTTAATGGCTGTTCGGCAACAGCTTGAGCCTTAATAATTGCAGAGTATGCAGTGATTGCAAAAGACAGATTTACCTTTGATTGCTCAGCCGAACCATCACTAGCCAACCTTACATTATCAATGTTCATAATTCGCATAGATGACTCTAAATTTCGAGTAAATGTTTTTATACTATTATAATCACCAACAGCTGAGCCTTGTATATACACTAACTCAATCTCAGAAAGCCCCGTTGTTGAAAGCGAGCTTTTTTCACTAGTTGGAGCTGTACCACTATATGTTAATGATTTTAACTCTACACCAGAATTTTTAGATATAGTCTGAACCAATGTCATAAACTGTGGAACCGTTTGTTCGTTAGGTATAGCTTTAGTTAATACTGCAGAATTTTCCTCTAATACATTTCCAACTGTCGAGAACTGTTGTAGAACCTTTAATTTATCGGATAATTTAGTAATCTCTGCCTCTTTTGTTTCTATAACAGTTAAATTAGCATAATATTCTTGTATCTTAGGGTAAGTTACAAAACCAATGACTGAAATACCTAACACTAATAAGATAAAAGGAAATAGTACAAATTTGACCTTTTCAAGGTCAAACCCTTTTTTATTAATATCAACAAAATCAACCTTTCCCTTTTTTATATCTTTGTCAACAATAGGTTGGTCCTTATCAGGTATTGCCTGTTGATTATTTAGAATGTCTTTATTAGTTAATTCCATTTATATCTGTTGGTAAATCTGTACTAGGTGTTTCCGTAGTAGATGGTGCCTTAATTGACATAATGAATGCAGGATTTATAAGACCTTGTGCACTGATATATGCATTTATATTATAAGTTACTGTTCCATCTTCTCCATTTAACGATATATTGCTTATTTCTGCATCAACAAAAACCTTATTTTTTTCTTTCTGTTTAAGTGATCTTGTAAATTTAGTAAGTTCATTGTAATTATTTGCTTTCCCTTGTAATCTAATTGTCTCACCCTCTACACTTAAACTTGAAACATCTACCTGAGTTGGAACAACCTGTTTTAGCTCTTCTAATAAATTTGAATAGTTTGATCTTTTAGACATAACATTACCAATTAGCTCAGCCCTAATTCCTAATACCAAAATTTGCTCTTCAGTAGTCTTTAAGGCAACAATATCAGAAACCAATTTGTCTTTATCTTGGTCTAAGCCTTTTATATATGATTGTTGAGAAATAAGTAAAGAATAGATAACACCAACTGAAACAATACTTAAGAGAATTATACCTAAACCAATATACAGAAAATTCTTTCTGGCTGATTTAAATTTTCTCTCTTGAATTAATTCTCTAGGTACTAGATTTATATTAGTTTTGGGCATAACTATTGATCTTTCAAAGATACTCCAATTGCGGTTGCAATCTCGACTCCTAAGTCATCTTTATTATTATCTGCGATATTTACACTGTAGTCAATCTTTAACCAAGGATTGCCTAAAACAACCTCTACATCTACACTTGATGCAAGGTTAATTAATAAAGATGGCATTTTTACACTTCCACCAACCAAGATAATTCTTTTCACACCAATTGAATGTTTAGATTTATAATATGCAATTGCTCGTTTTATCTCAGATGTAATAACCCCAAACATTGGTAAAATAGCTTTAGCAACTTTTCCCTCAAGCTCAACCTCATTTAAACCATAATTTCTTTTGTACTCTTCTGCCTGTATCTCAGAAAAGTTTAGCTGTTGTTCTAGCGACCTTGTCATTGCTTTTCCTGCCGTTGTTATTGTCCTTGTAAATCTAATGCTTCCGGCAAGTGTAATAGTAATATCAGTAGTAGTATTACCAATCTTAACTATCATTGTTGGAATAGAAATATCTTGATCTTGAATAACTGCTCTTACAACCGAAAATCCCTCAGGCTCTATCTCGTTAATTATTAATCCAGCACCCGAAACTATCTTAAGGTACCTATTAACTTCTGTCTTAGAAGCGGCAACTATCATAACTTCCATCTCCTTTTCTGTCTCTGCAACTACAGAATAATCAAAATTAACATCATCCATAGAAAGAGGAATATACTGTTCTGCCTCAAATTTAATAGCACTTGCAAGCTCTTTCTCTTTAAGTTTGGGAATCTTAATTACTCTAGAAAAAACCGCATACTCAGGTAATGCAATATTTACATCTTTTGTCTCAAACTTTGATTCTGAAACTATCTCTGTAATTAATCTTGAAAGTTTTGTAATCTCTACATCGTCAGATGATATCGTATCAATATTTCCAACATCAACAATCTTGTAATTTACAAGAATTGGTTTCGCCTTATCGTTTTTCTCAAGCTCTACTATCTTTATTGTTTTTGAGCCTATATCTAGCCCTAATATTCTTTGCATAATTAAAAATTCACAAACTCAATTACCAATGTAAAAAGGATTTAGCAGTAATTAGAGTTCTA
>Ga0210019_1001699_pt1 | contig 22840 bp, 37 predicted proteins | sample CryGeyCG2114_020_2_FD_183969 | JGI IMG/M metagenome (GOLD analysis project Ga0210019, IMG submission 183969) | Groundwater microbial communities from aquifer - Crystal Geyser CG11_big_fil_rev_8/21/14_0.20 (SPAdes) (version 2) | ecosystem: Environmental > Aquatic > Deep subsurface > Groundwater ...
TTTTGGTAAGCCGCAAGATGCTCCTCATAGATTGTGGTTTTTGTAGTCATATTCATATATGACTACGGTAGCATATTCCATTATCTAACCGCTCCTGTTTCGGTCGCAATTTCCATTATCTAAAGCGTTTGGTTGACATTTTTAAAAATAAATGATAGTATATAGTTTACTAAAATATATATTTGATCGTTTTTTAATTTAAAGCAATAAAACCAGATACCTTTAACAGGAGAAATACGAAATGAGGGAAGCTATTGAGTCTGCGGTGCACGGGTATTTTGCCTGTTGCAGGGCTTTAGTTATTATCTTTGAGCAATGTTCTAGAGACAAATATCTTTTGTACGGTGTGTCTCTTTCTGATCTTGAAGAAACAGGTCATGCTGATTCTCTTGTAGTTGTAATGGGAAATGGTGGTACTTGTGGCGCATTTTTGGATATAATTGAAGCTATGAGGCCATTTAATCTTAGAAAAGAATGGATTAAGCCGCTACAGAAGCTTTATATAGATTTGTGTTGCATCCAAATTTCGCATGGTTTTGATCGTCTTAAGCAGGTAATAGGCGATCACGTATTTCCAATAGATTTCAGTAAACATATTCGCTATGTAGAGGAATTGGCGTGTATAGTTACTGGTCAAAATAACATGCTCGGTGTTTTTTTGGAAAATGGCGATGTAATTGAAGCATCGGATGAGGTATTGGCACAAGTTGTTGCCTATTATTGTCTTGATCTTCCAGTTGATAATCAGGAAGAAAAGAAGGATAATTTCGTTATAGGCATAGAGTTGTTAAAAATCATAAGGCCCACTGCAGCCGAATTGATTATGGAATGTCTGGAAGAAAACTAGACCAGATCATCGCATCACAAGCGCTGTCCGCCTATTTCGGATAGCGCTTTTTCTTTTTGTGCATGTTGACACTCATCCTCTTTGATTGGTATACTACAAGCACTATGAACGTAATCGCAATCAACGAGCACATTGTGGCAGATCCTGAAATCTGTCATGGCAAGCCCACCTTCAAGGGAACCAGAATTATGGTGTGGCAGATTTTGGATATGCTCACATCCGGGCAAACAAGCGAGGAGATTATCAAATCGTTTCCATCATTAACCAAACAGCACATTACCGCGGCGCTTGATTATGCTTCATCCCTTGTCCGCGAAAATTATGTCATCGTCAACACACAAGACAAAGTTTTTGCTTGATGAGAATGTACGGATAGAGCTTTTGCGTTTTTTAAAAGACGAAGGATATGACGCAACATTCGTCCGCAAAGGCGCCACTGACAGAGAAGTGGCTGTTTTGTCGCAACAAGAAGAACGAGTGCTAGTTGCAAATGATCAGGACTTTTCTCAATATAAACATTCAGACATATATGCAGTAATATGGTTGCGCACACCGCAGAACGATGTTTCGGCTTTGATAAATTCTTTCTGTTCTCTTCTGGATGAGTATTCTGATTTTGCGGGCATTATGATAATATTAAGAATAGATATGCGTAATGCGGTTAATCTTGATTAAAATCATACATCATGAAAGTCATCATAACAAAAAACTACGAAGAAATGAGCGCAAAAGCGTCTAGATTTGTTTTAGCGCAAATTTGGCGCAAGCCGAATTCTGTTTTAGGGCTCGCAACTGGATCCACGGTAATAGGCATGTACCAGAATCTTATTGAAGCGCGCAAACATAGCAGAGCTGATTTTAGCGCAATCAAATCATTTAATCTGGATGAGTATCTAGGCATAGATCCAAAAGACAAAGAGTCATACCACGCATTCATGCAAAAGCATTTGTTTGACGGAATAAATGTCAAAAAGCAGAATCATCATGTGTTAAACGGAAATAGCGAAAATCCAGACCAAGAATGCGAGCGCTATGAGCAGACAATCAAGCAATCAGGAGGAATTGATTTGCAGATTTTAGGGCTAGGCCAAAACAGCCATATTGGGTTTAATGAGCCAGGAACTGGGTTTGAAGCGCGCACCCATGTAGTTGAACTTACTGAATCAACTAGAAGAGCAAACACAAAACATTTTAAAAACAAGCGCACACCAACTCACGCGCTTACAATGGGCTTATCAACCATAATGGACGCGAAAAAAATTCTTCTTGTTGCCTCAGGAAAGAAAAAAGCATCAGCAGTCGCGTCCGCGGTTGAAGGAAGAGTGAATAAAGAAGCTCCAGCATCACTATTGCAATGGCATCCAGACGTTACCATTATTTTGGATGAAGACGCTGCTAGCGGATTAAAGCGCGATTACGCGTCTCCATTTTTGTTTGACCATGGAGACGTTGAAGTTCTCACTGAAAACGATCTTCCAAAAGGAAAATTCATCACAGTAATTTCACCGCACCCAGATGACGCGTCCATATCTTTAGGAGCAATGATAAGCGCGCTTGCCAAGCGCAATCGAGTCCATATTATTATCATGACTACTGGATACAGGAGCAATGTCAATGGAGTAAAGCCGGAAGAAGTCATAAAAATTCGTGAAAAAGAAGCCAGAGAAGAATCAAAAATTCTAGGCGCAAAGCCAGTGTGTTTGCGCGCTGAATTTTATGACACAAAAAATTATGCAATCGCGCTAAAAAATGATATTGTTAAACTAACAAAGCAATTCAAGCGCTTAAGGCCGGATATTCTGTTTATTCCCCAGCAGAATGATAATCATCCAACCCATATGGCAAGCAGGGAAATAGGGCTTTCTGCTTTGGATAAATATAATCCCAATCAAAAAGAAAAAATTAGCATATATAATTATGAAGGATTATGGTCTTTATTCTCAGAAAAAGATTTTAATACTGTATTCGCGTTTGATGATGGAATAATGAAAAAGAAACTCAAAGCAATTAGCGCGCAACAGTCGCAAATTCAGCGCACTCGGTTTGATATCGCGGCCAAGTCCCTTGCTCAATTGCGCGCGTGCGTTGTTCCAGAGCAGGCATTGGTAGGGTATGGAGCAAAAGCTCCTAAGCTTGGAAAATATTTTGAATTATTTAAAGTGACGTAATTAATTCGGCGTTATTATGACGCAACTAATCATATGACCAAACAAATACAAAAGGTCTTTGACCTTATCAACAAAACCGGGGATAGATGCATTATTTTATCAGAAAACACGCCTTCAGCATACGCGATTATGTCTTTAGAAGAATATGAGCGATTAGCATTAGGAAGATCAGAAGTATCTAGCTTGACAGAAGACCAATTTTTAGATAAAATAAATCGCGACATTGCAGTGTGGAAAAGCCAACAAGAAGTTGCGATTGAAAACCCTGAATTAGAAGATAATCATGAACATGATTCTGGTGATTATTTGGCTGATTATAGCGAAAATTTTGATTGGGATGAAGAAGAGGAAGAAGCAGAAGAACCATATTATTTTGAGAAAGTGTGAAAGAGGCCCTTGCTTTATTTTTAATTTTTGCTATAATTTTGAAGTTATAATTTTACATTTTTTATTAATAATTTTATTAAGGTAAAAATTTCTATGGCAGAACAATTTGATAGATCCAAACCACATGTAAATGTGGGAACAATTGGCCATGTGGACCATGGCAAAACAACTCTTACTGCTGCAATATTGAAAGTATTGCACTCAAAAGGTTTAGCAGCATCTGAAAAGTCAGTTGACCAGATTGACAACTCTCCAGAAGAGCGAGATCGCGGAATTACAATCGCGACCACTCATGTTGAATATCAATCAGAAAAGCGGCACTACGCTCACGTTGACTGCCCAGGACACGCTGATTACGTAAAAAATATGATCACAGGAGCAGCCCAAATGGATGGCGCGATTTTAGTCGTGAGCGCGACTGATGGGCCAATGCCTCAGACAAGAGAGCATATTCTTCTTGCTCGCCAAGTTGGAGTTCCATATATTATCGTGTTTATCAATAAAGTTGACCAAGTATCTGATCCAGAACTTATTGATCTTGTTGAAGAGGAAATTAGAGATCTTCTCAAAAAATATGAATTTCCAGGCGATGAAACAGCAATTATTCGCGGAAGCGCTCTTAAGGCGCTTGAAAATCCAGAAGATGAAGCAGTTTCTAAGCCGATTATGGATTTAATTACTGCTTTGGATGAAAAGATTCCTGAGCCAGTTCGCGACATTGAAAAGCCATATTTGATGCCTATTGAAGACATTTTCTCAATTGAAGGAAGAGGAACAGTAGTAACTGGTCGAATAGAAAGAGGAATTGTCAAAGTCAACGAAGAAGTTGAAATTGTTGGAATTCATGACACAACAAAAACAGTTGTTACTGGAATTGAAATGTTTAACAAGAATTTGGATGAAGGCAGAGCAGGAGACAATGCTGGAATACTTTTGCGCGGAACTAAAAAAGAAGATGTTGAGCGCGGACAAGTTTTGGCAAAACCAGGAACAATCACTCCTCATACTGAATTTGACGCTCAGGTTTATATTCTTTCAAAAGAAGAAGGCGGACGCCACACTCCATTTTTCAAGGGATATAAGCCGCAATTCTATATCAGAACAACAGATGTGACTGGCGAAGTAGAATTGCCAGAAGGAACAGAAATGGTTATGCCTGGAGATGAAATAGCGTTTACCGTCCGCTTGGGCGCTCCAGTTGCGCTTGAAGAACAGCAAAGATTCGCTATCCGCGAAGGCGGAAAAACAGTTGGCGCTGGAGTTGTAACCAAAATTATTAAATAACGCGCATGTTCAGGCACCCGTTGATTCTACGGGTGCCTGAATAATTGATACGAACATGGCAGAAAAAAACACAGAAAAAGAAGATAGTCAAAAGCCAGAGATAAAGCAGAGGATCCGCATAAAAATTCGCGCTTATGACAGCAAGATTATTGACCAGTCAACGCGGACTATTATTGATACTGCAATCAGGAGCGGAGCTGAAATCAGCGGGCCTATTCCTTTGCCTACTGAAAAGACAAAGTACACAGTTAACAAATCAACCTTTGTGCATAAAAATTCGCGCGACCAATATGAAATGCGCGTACACAAAAGATTAATAGATATTCTTGATCCAACGCCAAAGACAGTTGATTCGCTTATGAATTTGAATCTTCCGTCTGGCGTGGATATTGAGATAAAAATGTAATCAGATATTCATATTCCAATGATGTTCAGGCATTTGCTTGATTACAGTTGGCGCTATGTATTATCTGTTGCAGGAGTTCAAACTTTTCTTAATAAATTTTTCAAAAAAATCTTAAATTAAAGATTGTTGTGATATTATTTTGAGAAAAGTTTGGGCTTGTGCCCAAACTTTTTATATGAAACTTATTTTAGGAAAAAAACTTAACATGAGTCAGAAGTATTCTGAGAATGGCAGCATTGTTCCAGTTACTATCGTGAAAGTCGGAAAAGGCGCGGTTGTGCAGGTTAAAGGCGTTGAAAAACACGGTAAAAACGCGTCAGTTCAGCTTGGCTTTAAAGAGGGCAGTAAGCATGTGAATAAAGCGATAAAAGGCCAGGTAAAGGGCTTAGTTGATTGCCCTCGATTAATTGAAATGCAAGTTCAAGACACTAGCGTGTTTGAGACAGGGCAAACTTTTGGGCTTGATAGTTTTTCCAAGGGTGAAAAGATTTCTGTGTCTGCTTTGTCAAAAGGCAGAGGATATCAAGGCGTGGTAAAGAGGCATGGTTTCCATGGATCAAAGAAAACCCATGGAGCAAAGCATTCTCTACGCTCTCCTGGATCAATTGGATCAACTGACGCGGCAAGGGTGTTTCCTGGCAAGCGCATGGCTGGCAGAATGGGCGGGACCAGAATTACTGTTTCTAACTTAGAAATCGTGGATATTGATTTGGAAAACGAGCTTGTCATGATAAAAGGCGCGGTACCAGGAGCTAGAAATGGTGTGGTTGAAATCAGAGCTGAAGGGGATTTGAAAATGGAAACAGGACAAAAAAAGAAAGAACAAGAAAAAATAAGCATTAAAGATGAAAAAGAAGAAATCAAAAAGTAAGAATAATTTTAAAGTATGCCAAAAGCAAAGACATACAATTTAGACGGGCTAGAAACTGGATCAATTGATTTGGATGAAAAAGTGTTCGGAGAAACCGCGAAATCAGAACTGATTTATCAGGTTGTTCGAGTTGCTCAGAATAATAAAAGACAGCCACTCGCGCATACTAAAATGCGTGGCGAAGTTCGCGGAGGAGGCAGAAAGCCTTGGAAGCAAAAAGGAACAGGCAGAGCGCGGCATGGATCAAGCCGTTCTCCAATTTGGAAAGGTGGAGGAGTCACTTTTGGGCCTCGCAAGGAAAATATCACTAAATTATCTATTCCAGTAAAAATGCGAAAGAAAGCTTTGCGAGCCGTGTTGTCAGACCGTGTTAAAGACGGAAAGTTTATTATCATAGATGATCTAGCAAAGATGGCAAAGCCATCAACTAAAAAGATGCATAATTTTTTGAAAACATTGAAAGTTTTATCAAAGAAAGTATTGTTTCTTTCAGATGAAAAATTGGAAAAAACAATATTGTCTTTGCGCAATATGCCGAAAACAAATTCTACGCGATTGGAAAATATCAATATTCTTGACTTGATGGGTTATTCAGTTGTTATGATAGGAAAAGATTCAATTAAGAAATTAGAAAAACAATTGTCTTAAAGCATATGTTTAAATTTTGGAAAAAAAATCAATTTGGAAAAGACAAAGAAAATATACAGAGAAAATCAGCTGATAAAGAGTCGTCTAAAAAAGACGGAGATTCTATCGTCCTGAATACAGGGCTCCAGAATGACGCGAAAAAGAAGACAGTCAAAGATTCTGGCTCAAAAAAAGATTCTATAAAGAAAGATGAAAAAAATCGCGAGGCAGGTACTTCAAAAGATACCAAACTTGAAGCAGGTCACAGAATAATACTAAAGCCGCATGCCACTGAAAAAACAGCAAAAACAGGAACTCATGACACATACGCGTTCATTGTTGGCAAAAGCGCGAATAAGATTGAGATTAAAAAAGCATTTTGGAGAATGTATAATATAAAGCCTGTTTCAATACAAATAGTTAATATGCCTGCAAAGGCAACAAGTTTTAAGAACCAATTAGGCATGAAATCAGCTTGGAAAAAAGCATATATCAGAATTCCAAAAGGAAGCAATATTTCAGTGTACGAAGGAGTATGATGAAAATGTCAAAATCCAAATGTCAAATGTCAAAATATTATTAATATATGTCAATTAAACGTTACAAACCAACTACTTCAGGAAGGCGCCACGCGTCAGTTATTAAGCGCGATAAAATAGGTGAACAAAAGCGCGTTAAAAAGCTGATACAAAAGCTTCCATACAGAGCTGGAAGATCTAATGGAAAAATTTCCGTGCGCCATAAAGGCAATCGCGCGAAAAGAGCGTATCGCATGATTGATTTTTCTAATCCAGTTGAAGACAAAAAGGCAGAAGTAATTGGAATTCAATATGATCCATACCGAACTGCTGATATAGCGCTTTTAAAATACGAAGATGGCTCTCTTTCATATACTTTGGCAGTGCAAAATTTAAAATTAGGTGATATTATAGAAACAAGCAGAAAAAGATCATTAGACATGAATCCAGGAAACAGGATGATTTTAAAGCATATTCCAGCTGGCGTAATGATTTGTAATATTGAGTTAAGCCCTAAATCAAAAGCATCTTCCGTTCGTAGCGCTGGATCGAGCGCAACAGTGCTTTCGCAGGAACCTCCATTTGTACAGGTAAAAATGCCTTCTTCAGAAGTTCGGAAATTCAATGAAAATTGCTTGATAACTATTGGACAAGTAAGCAATCCAGAGCATAGTTTGATACGGCTTGGAAAAGCAGGTAGAAAGAGACACATGGGAATTCGACCAACAGTCAGAGGAAAAGCAATGAATCCAGTTGATCACCCTCATGGAGGCGGAGAAGCCAGAAACTCAATTGGATTGAAACAGCCAAAGACCCCATGGGGCAAGAAAGCGCTTGGAGTCAAAACACGCAAGCCAAATAAAGCAAGCAATACTTTAATTATAAGAAGAAGAAAAAAGAAATAATATGCCTAGAAGTATTAAAAAAGGACCATATCTTGATGAGCGTCTTCTTGGAAAAGTCGCAAAGCAAGGAAATGACAAAAAGACCATTATTAAAACCTGGTCTAGAAGAGCGACTATTGCGCCTGAAATGGTAGGATATACGTTTGGAGTGCATAATGGAAAGGCGCATATTCCAGTGCTTGTTGTTGAAAACATGGTTGGTCACAAATTGGGTGAATTTTCTTTAACGCGAAAGTTTTCAAAGCATGGCGGAAGAATGCAGCGTGAACAGGAGCAAGCTCAAGCCCAAAAGGGCGCTGAAAAGAGCGCTGAATCAGATAAATCTGAAAAAGTTAAAAAATGACAATAGTTTATATTTATGGAAGCTAAAGCATATCTAAAATTTACCAGAATTTCTCCGAAGAAAGTCCGCTTAATCACTTCAATGATTATAAAGAAAAAAGTGGATGAAGCTATTGATCAACTTGTAGTTTCAACTAAAAAATCAGCCCCTATTGTGCTGAAAGTTTTGAAAAGCGCGATAAGCAACGCTAAAAATGAGAAAAAAATGAATACAGATGAATTGATTGTGTCTGAATCATTTGTTAACGAAGGCGCGACTTTAAAGAGGTGGCGGCCACGCGCGTTCGGAAGAGCAGCTAAAATACGCAAAAGAACAAGCAAGATTACGATTGTAGTAAGCGATAAAAGCGATAAAAAAGAGAAACCAGCTGTTATTGAAAAAAAAGAGAAAGCGCATAAATAATAAATATTATGGGACAGAAAATACACCCAAAAAATCATAGACTTGGAATTATAGAGGACTGGGCATCAAAATGGTTTGCTCCGAAAGAGCTTTTTAGAAGTTACTTAAAACAGGATGTTCAGATCCGCAGATTTTTATTGAAAAAATTACGCGAAGCGCGCGTTGATAATATTAGCATTGAGAGATCTGGAAAAGATAATGAAATCATAATAAATATTTATACTGCAAAGCCAGGAATGGTAATTGGAAGAGGTGGTCAAGGAATTGAAGAACTTTCAAAAGAGATTGAAAAATCAGTGCTTAAAAATGAGATTAAAGCAAAAGTGAATATACACGAAGTAAGGCAAGCGTCTCTTAGCTCTGCTAATATGTCTCAAGGAATCGGCTCTGACATAGAGCGCAGAATTCCATATCGCAGATCAGCAAAGCAGGCGCTTGAGAATATCAAGAAAGCAGGCGCTAAAGGAGTGAAGATCCAGATAAAAGGGCGTTTGAACGGCGCTGAAATCGCTCGATGTGAAACCATGAACTGGGGAAGCGTTCCTTTGCATACTTTGCGCGCTAATATTGATTACGCGCACACAGAAGCAGATACAACATACGGAAAAATTGGAATTGGAGTATGGATTTACAAAGGAGAAGTGCTTGACAGCGAAGATAAGAAAGAAAAAGAAGGATCTGAAGACGTGCTTAAAGAGATTAAAAAAATAACGTCAAAAGCTTAATATGTTAATGCCAAGAAAAGTAAAACACAGAAAAGCTCATAAAGGAAGATTGCGCGGAAGAGCTGAGCGAAAAACATATCTTTCATTTGGTAATTTTGGGTTGCGCGCCATAACTTCTTCTTGGGTTTCATCCCGGCAGATAGAATCAGCCCGCAGAGCAATGACGCGATATGTCCAGCGCGGAGGAAAGATTTGGATTAGGATTTTTCCTGATAAGCCAGTTACTGCCAAGGGCGCGGAAGTGCCTATGGGATCAGGAAAAGGAAATGTTGACAGATACGTGGCTCCAATCAGGAGAGGAACTATAATGTTTGAAATGGCTGGAGTTGAGCGCGATATTGCCAAGAAAGCAATGAAATTAGCAGCATACAAGCTTCCAATGAAAACGCAGTTTGTTGAAAAAGAATAATAATTATGAAATACGTTGATATAAAAAACATGTTAGAGCAGGAATTAAAGGATATTCTTGCTAAATCAAAATCAGAATTGGTTGATTTGCAGTTTAAGGCGCATTCAGGTACACTCAAACAGGTTCGAAATATCCGTTTTATCAAAAAAGATATAGCAAGAATATTAACACGATTAAGCGAGTATGGAAAAGACAGCAAAAAATAATAAGCGCAGATTTACTGGAATAGTCGCGAGCATAGCCATGCAGAACACGGTCTCAGTTAGAGTTGACAGAGTAAAAATTCATCCAAGATATAGAAAGCGGTATAGAGTAAGCAAGAAGTATGCTTGTGATTATCGCAAGAACGATGTCGCGCTTGGCGACAAAGTAGTAATTGAAGAAACCCGCCCTATATCTAGGACTAAAAAGTGGAAAATAGTTGAAAAAATATGATTCAATTCATGTCAAGAATTAATTGCGCGGACAATACTGGAGCAAAAAAATTGCAATGCATTACTGTTTTGGGCTCATCTAGAAAACGATACGCCCGCATAGGAGATCTTATGACCTTGGTGGTTAAAGAAGCTCAGCCCTATTCTATGGTAAAAAAAGGAGATGTAGTGCTCGCGGTTTTAGTGCGCCAAAAAAAGGAATTGCGCCGAAAAGATGGATCATATATCAGATTTGACGATAACGCGGCAGTTATTTTAGCAGATAAGAAAAACAAAGAACCAAAAGGAACTCGAATTTTCGGGCCAGTCGCCCGCGAATTGCGACCAAAAGGATTTTTAAAAATTATTTCACTTGCTCCAGAGGTATTATGATAAAAAGAGGCGACACAATTAAGGTAATAGCAGGAAAAGACAAGGGAAAAACAGGAAAAGTTCTTCAGGTTTTGCCTAGGTTTGAACGCGTGAGCGTTGAAGGTGTGAATGTACTTTCAAAGCACTTGCGCTCCCAGGATCGCGCAAAGCCAGGTCAGAAAATTGAATTTCCTTCCCCAATACATTGGTCTAATGTAATGATTATTTGTCCGCAATGCTCAAAGCAAACTTCAATTGGTTCTAAATTGGCCCAAGGAAATGGTAAAAAGCAGAGAATATGCCTTAAGTGCAAAGCAGAAATTTAATAATATGTTTAAGTCAATAGAAGCAAAATTTAAAGAAGACATACTTAAGAAGCGCAAAGATTTGTTTGGAGTTTCAAATATTTTATCTTGCCCGAAAATTGAAAAAGTTGTTATTAATGTGCGCGTGAAGCAAGGAGGAAATATTGAAGAAGAAGCTATTTTGAACATGATTTCCAAAATTTCAGGACAAAAAGCAATTGCCACAAAAGCTCGTCTTTCAATTTCTAATTTTAAAATCAGAGAAGGCCAGATTGTTGGAGCAAAAGCAACTCTCCGCAATAGAATGATGATTGATTTTTTGGATAAATTAGTTAATGTTACTTTGCCTCGAGTGCGCGATTTTTCAGGGCTTGATAAAAAAGCATTTGACGGAAAAGGAAACTATACTATTGGTTTTTCAGAATACAACTCATTTCCCGAGGTAGCGGGAGATGATGTTTCCAGATTGCATGGAATTGAGATAACCATTGTTACTACCGCGGATAATAATGAACAAGGTTTTACATTGCTTAAAGAATTAGGTTTTCCATTTAAGAAGAAATAATATAATATGGCACGAACAGCTTTAATAGTAAAATCCAAGAGAAAGCCAAAGTATTCAACGCGCAAGATTCGCAGATGTTGGAAATGTGGCAGAATCCATGGTTATATGCGAGATTTTGATTTATGCAGAATTTGCTTTCGGGAATTAGCGCGAAAAGGCGAAATACCAGGCGTTAAAAAATCAAGCTGGTAATAATAAGATTAATTATATGATGACAGATCCAATAGCAGACATGTTAACTAGAATGAGGAATTCTCTTGCAGCCCGCAAAGAGCGTGTTTTAATTCCGTCTTCAAAACTTAAAATGCGCTTAGCAGGTATTTTAGAAAAAGAGAATTATATTATTTCAGCAAATGAAAAAGAAGTAAATGGACGCAAGAATATTGAAATTAAGCTTAAATACAAGAAAGACGGATCAGGAGCCATACAAACCATTAAGCGCGTAAGCAAACCAGGATTGCGCGTATATTCTCAAGCAGAAGATTTGCCAACTGTTCTGCAGGGGTATGGGATTGCTATTATATCAACTCCAGAAGGGCTTTTAACTAATAAGGAAGCGCGAAAGCGCGGTATTGGCGGAGAAATAATTTGCCAAGTATCATAAAAATATGTCTAGAATAGGAAAACAACCCATAGAGCTTGAAAATGGCGTTAGTGCTATAATTGAAAAGAGATTAGTCAAAATAACCGGACCAAAGGGAAATCTTTCAGTTGATCTTCCTTCAAAAATTTTAGTTGAACAAAAAGATAATCAGCTTATTGTTTCAGTTCCTAATCCTGAAGATAGTAGACAAGTAGCTTTTTGGGGCTTAGGTAGGAGCTTAATAGCGAACGCGGTTGAAGGAGTTACTAAAGGATTTGAGAAAAAACTGGAAATTAACGGAGTTGGATACAAAGCTGTTTTAAAAGGAAGCGCGCTTGTATTTAATTTAGGATATTCTCATATTATTGAATTTAATGTGCCTGAAGGCGTAAACGCGCAAGTTGAAGGAAATGTCATAACTGTTTCAGGAATTGATAAGCAATTAATCGGTGAAACAGCGGCTCAAATTAGGGCATTGCGCAAGCCAGAGCCGTATAAAGGCAAAGGCATTAAATATTCTGACGAGCAAATCCGCAGAAAAGTCGGGAAAATGGTCAAGGGAGCGGAAGGAAAGTAATATAATCATATGAAACCTATTCAAAAACAATCAATTGCCTTGCGCCGAAGAATGAGAGTGCGTAGCAAGATTACAGGCACGCAAAACCGTCCACGCGTATGCGTTCGTCCTAGTTTGACTGGAACTTTTGTTCAGTTTATTGATGATGTAAAAAGCGTGACCATTCTTTCTGGAAGCGATAAAGGCATTAAAGGGACTAAAGTCGCGCGCGCTCAAGAATTAGGAAAAAAGCTTGGAAAGGACGCTGTTGCTAAAGGAATAAAGCAGGCAATTTTGGATCGTGGAAGTAAAAAATATCATGGCAGAGTAAAAGCATTAACAGAGGCTTTACGCGAGGCAGGCGTAACAATATAATAATTTTCTATGCAAAAAGGCAAACAACAACGCAATAGGCGGGATAGTCGCGATAAGGTCAAGGATGAATTTGATCAAGTAGTTCTTGATTTAGCAAGAGTGACTCGCGTTATGGCTGGCGGAAAAAGAATGCGCTTCCGCGCCTGTATTGCGATTGGCGACAAAAAAGGGCGCGTTGGAATTGGAATCGCAAAGGGCGCTGATGTTCAGCTCGCTATAAGCAAGGCAGTTAATGACGCGAAAAAGAACCTTATTAAAGTTGAAATTACTGAAACAGGAACTATTCCTCATGAGGTTCGCTTGCACAACTATAGCGCTCATCTTTTTCTAAAGCCAGCTCCAAGCGGTACTGGAATTATCGCTGGAAGCGTGGTTAGACAGATTTTTGAGCTATCTGGAATTACTGATGTGGTTGGAAAGATTATGGGAACAGGAAATAAAGTGAATAACGCGAAAGCAGTTATTGATGCGCTTGCTTCTTTGCGAAAGCCGCGCAAGATCAATAAGCCGAATCCAGCTAAAGCAGAAGAGAATAAAAAAGAAGAAAAGAAAGACGTAAAGGAAAAAAGGCAAGAAGAAAAAAAAGAGAAATAATCAATATCATATAATATGGAATATTCACTAAGTAATTTAAAGAGGCCAAAAACAGCAAAGCGCCCTAAGAAGCGCGTTGGAAGGGGTAATGCGTCTGGAAAAGGCACTTATTCAGGCCGAGGCTTGAAAGGTCAAAAATCTCGTTCAGGCGGAACTCAAGGCATAAAAAAGCGAGCTCTATTCAAACAGCTTCTTATTCGTACTCCAAAATTGCCTGGTTTTAAGCGTGAAGGCAGGGATATTGCTATTGTGAATTTGTCTGTTTTGAATGATAATTTTAATGATAATGACAATGTAACTAGCCTTATTTTGGTTAAAAAGGGTTTGGTTCGAAAGTCAAAAGATGGCATAAAAGTACTTGGAAATGGTATAATAAAGAAAAAGCTAAATATCAAAATTTCATATTTTTCCGGGTCCGCGAAAAAGGCGATTGAAGATGCAGGAGGCACTATTGAAAGCACAATTAAAAAGATAGAATCTGATAAAAAGAAAAAATCACATAAATCTAAATTAGATTCCAAAGAATAACGATAAAATATGGTTATTCAAAAAATAAAACAAATCTGGCACACAAAAGATATCCGCAATGACATACTTTTCGTGCTTTTAGTTTTTATTATTTTCCGAACGCTTGCGCATATTCCTGTTCCCGGGGTTGATGTTACTGGGTTGCAGGCGTTTTTTAATTCCAATCAAGTGCTTGGGCTTTTGAATATTTTAACCGGAGGCGGGCTTGAGAATTTTTCAGTTGTAATGCTTGGAGTTGGTCCATATATTACTTCATCAATTATTTTCCAATTGCTTGGCATGATTATTCCAAAGCTTGAAGAAATGCAAAAAGAGAGCGAGCAAGGCAGGCAGAAAATCAACCAATGGACTAGGCTTGCTACTGTGCCTTTGGCATTTATCCAGTCATATGGAACGATTTCTTTTTTGCAAAGAGCAGGAGGCACTGGTGGCGCTGATTTGATTGGAAATATTCCAGCTTTGCAGATGGCTATTACTATGATGATTGTGACTGCTGGAACAGTGTTCTTGATGTGGCTTGGAGAACTTATGAGCGAGCGAAGAGTGGGAAATGGAGTTTCTTTGCTTATTTTCGCTGGTATTGTGTCAGGACTTCCAACTGTGCTTTTGCGCGTGTTTTCAACTTATGATTCTTCCCAGCTGATTAATGTTATCTTATTCTTGATTATCGCGGTTGTCACAGTTGCTGGAGTGGTGTTCATTACCGAGGGTCAGCGCAATATTCCAGTGACGTACGCTAAATTCGCGCGTGGCAATTCAATGGCTTCTGGGGGAGTGCACAGCCATTTGCCTATGCGCGTGAATCAGGCAGGAGTTATTCCTATTATTTTCGCGATTTCAATTGTTTTGTTTCCGCCTATGATTGCGCAGTTTTTCGCGCAATCAACTGTCGCGTTTTTGCGCGAGGCGTCAACGTTCGTGATCCAATTGTTCAATAACCAATTATTCTACGGCATTACTTATTTTTTGCTTGTTTTTGGTTTTACTTATTTTTATACTGCTGTTATTTTCAAGCCAGATCAGATCGCGGAAAATCTTCAGCGCCAAGGCGGTTTTATTCCTGGAATTCGTCCGGGCTCGGAAACAGCGCATTATTTGTCAAATGTTTCTACGCGCATTTTGTTTGCTGGAGCTTTATTCTTAGGCATTATCGCGATTATGCCTTTGCTTTTGCAGAATTTTACAGGCACAAATCTTGTTATAGGGGGCACGTCTTTGCTGATTGTGGTTTCTGTTGTTATTGAAACAGTAAAGCAAGTTAATTCCCAGCTTATTATGCGGGATTATGAGAAGTTTTGATAAGTGTCATTGCCAGGGAGGGTATTCGCGCGTGGCAATCCCATTGTTGATATAGTATATAGCAGGCATTTTGTCTGCTTTATTTTTCCCGCAAAATATGCTAAATTCATTCTATATGAAACAACAAAAACCAGTCATAATCCTGTTTGGGCCCCAAGGGTCTGGCAAAGGAACCCAAGGCAAGAAATTAACTGAAAAGCTCAATATTCCGTATTTGGAAACCGGGCAATTATTGCGAAATGAGATTGCCACAGGAAGCGAAGATGGAAAGCGGTTTGCCTCATACATGGACAAAGGCAATTTGGTACCGCCTGAAGACGCAATCGCGTTGATGAGCAAGAAAATCACTCAAGCCGTATCTGATAAAGGAGGTGCGGTAATTGACGGGTTTCCGCGCAGCGCAGAGCAGGCAAAAGGATTTCCAGAAGATATAAACTTAACCCATGTTTTATTGATTGATCTAGAAGATAAAGAATCAATCCGCAGATTAAGCGCGCGCAGGAATTGTCCAAAAGACAAGAAGATTTATAATATGATTACTAATCCGCCAAAGAATAATGAAACATGCGATGACTGCGGTACAAAATTAGTACAACGGGATGATGATTTCCCCAAAGCGATTCAACAGCGGCTTGACGTGTATCATCGGGATACTGAACCACTGATTGAGCGTTATAAAAAGATGGGCCTTCTGCATCGCATTAACGGCATGCCTTCAATTGAGGAAGTGGAAAAAGAAATTTGGAAAATTTTTGAATAATATGAGAGAGAAGACCAAACAAGAAATTGAAATTTTAGCCCAGGGCGGGGCAAAACTTGCGCAGATTATGCGCGAGCTTTCTGAGCGATGCGTTGCTGGAGCGAAAGCGTCAGATTTAGACGAATACGCTGAAAAGCGAATTCTAGAACTAGGTGGAAAGCCATCGTTCAAAGGATTCGGGCCCATTGGTCAGGAATTTCCAAGTACGCTTTGCGTGTCTCCGAATGAAATGGTAGTTCATGGCATTCCGCGCAAGGATTTGGAATTCAAGGATGGCGACCTTGTTGGATTAGATATTGGCATGGAATATAAAGGATTATTCACTGATCACGCAATGACTGTTGCAATCGGAAAAGCGAGTGATGATGCTTTGCGTTTGTTAGAAGTTACAAAAGAATGTTTAAAAATTGGCATAAAGCAGTGCGTAGTTGGCAAACATATCCGGGACATTGGGCACGCGATTTCCGAGTACGCGGAAGAGAATGGCTTTGGCGTGGTAAAAAAATTAACCGGACACGCGGTTGGATACGCGGTTCATGAAGATCCGAAAATCCCGAATTATGGAAAGAAAGGCGCGGGAGAAGAATTAAAAGAAGGCGCAATTTTAGCAATTGAGCCAATGATAAACTTGGGTACTGGTGATGTAAAAACAGCGTCTGATGGCTGGGGAGTTATAACAGCTGATAGAAAGTTAGCAGCTCATTTTGAGCATACTGTCGCAGTTACCAAAGAAGGGCCAAAAATTTTAACTATATGAAAACATACTTAGGAATTGATTACGGAAAATCAAAAATAGGCCTTGCGAAAGGCACAGACGAAACGCGCGTGGCAACACCAATGCGTATTTTAGAGAACAACGAGAAAGCTATCAAACTTTTGGATGAAATCGTTGATATCAATGAAATTGACGAGATTGTGGTTGGCTATCCATTGAGTTTGTCCGGAGAGGTTGGCCCCCAGGCGCGCGAGGTTGATGCGTTTATTGAAGAAGTCGCGCAGGCAATTGACAAGCCAGTTAATAAGCAGGATGAACGATTTTCATCCAGATCCGCGGTATCAAAAGGCGATGATGACGCGTCCGCGGCCGCGTTGATTTTACAGACCTATCTTGAAAGAATTTCCAATAACTAATAATAAATTTTTAAATGGTTTATTTTATCTCGTTTGTCTTGTCATTGGCGCTTTCAGGATTTTTGACTATTGCGATCAAGCGAGTTGCTACGCGATTTGGCATTGTTGACAAGCCCAATAGTCCGCGCAAAATTCATAAACAACCCAGGCCTTTGCTCGGCGGGGTTGCAGTATTTTTGTCTTTCTGGATTGTCATCATTATTTTGGCTTTGTGCACTGATTTTCTGCCAGCTCGGTATATTTCTTTTCGATTTCTTATTGGCATTTTCACGGCAAGTTGTATTATTATAACTGGTGGAATTATTGATGACAAATATAATCTTAAGCCGCGCTGGCAGATAATCGCTCCAGCGCTCGCTGCTTTGGCAATTATCGGGGCTGGCGCTGGCGTGGAATTTGTTACTAATCCTTTAGGCGATGGTTTGTGGTATTTGAATAAATTTCAGTGGCATATTGCGACTATGGCTGGCAGGTCTTTGTCATTTATTTTAATAGCGGATGTGTTCACATTTATTTGGCTTATGGGCATGATGTTTACTACTAAGCTTCTTGACGGCCTTGATGGCTTGGTTTCAGGAATTACAACAATTGGCGCTTTTATTATTTTTGCTTTGTCGTTAACAGACAAAACCTTTCAGCCAGATGTGGCTTTGATTTCTATTGTTTTAGCTGGCGCGTTTGTGGGATTCTTGTTCTGGAACGCGTATCCAGCCAAAATATTCTTAGGCGAGGGAGGAAGCGTATTTGCTGGGTTTATGCTTGGCATGCTTGCCATAATATCTGGAGGCAAAGTGGCAACTGCTTTATTGATTATGGGAATTCCAATTCTTGATGTTATATGGGTAATTATTCGTAGATTATTTGTGGAGCATCGTCCAGTTGGTACTGGGGACAGCAAGCATTTGCATTTTCGTTTGTTGACTGCTGGCTTGTCGCATAGGCAGAGCGTATTGTTGTTGTGGGGATTAGCCGCGCTATTCGGTATTGCGTCCTTATTCTTGCAAACTCAGGGCAAAGTATATTCTATGATTATTCTTATTTTAGTTATGATAATTTTAGGCATATGGGCAACCGAGCGATCAAAACATTTTTCAAAAATTTCAGGACCGACATTATAGTGAATTTAGTTATATTCCCACTTTTGATATTTGGTTTATTTTTTATATTGTATATGGCTTTTCCTGATTCAATTGAATATGAAATCAAAACAATGCATATCGGAAGTTTAGAACTTTCGGTTGCTATAGCAGATACTGCGCGATTGCAAGTGCGTGGATTATCTGATCAGGATGCATTGTGCGAAGATTGCGGCATGCTGTTTGTGTATGACGATTCAAAGATTCGGCGCTTTTGGATGAAGCATATGCGGTTTAATTTGGATGTGCTTTGGATTGATGATGGTCATGTTGCGGGCATGCAAGAGAACATCCCTTTTGAGCCCAAAAATGGCCAAATTACGCGTTTTCAGTCCGAAATTGTGGTAAATATGGCTCTTGAGGTAAATGCTGGCTGGATAGCGAAAAATGGGGTAAAAATAGGGGATAGAGTGGTTGTTGACAGCAACTAGAAAATCGTGTAAAGTTTTATATTATGTTCGCAGTTATAAAAACAGGGGGAAAACAATACAAGGTAAAAAAGGGAGACAAGGTCAAGATTGAAAAGCTTGATATTGAAGAGGGTAAGCAAGTCAATTTTGATGAGGTGCTTTTGGTTTCTGATAAAGAGGGCGAAGATATCAAAATCGGCGCTCCAGTTGTCGTAGGCGCGAAAGTTATTGCCAAGGTTTTGCTTCAAGGCAGGGCTAAAAAGATTGATGTTATCAAATACAAGCGCAAAATCCGTTATCGCAAAAAGCATGGCCATCGACAGGCGTTTACTGAGGTATTGATTGAAGATATTACTACATAAATTAAACCCGTCACCATCCCTGAAGGGTTTAAAAAAAGAGCAGCCCTACCGATTCGGTGGGCTGCTTTTGGGAGCGGGTGCGTTTTAATCTGGATCAATCATCAAGTATTGCGGTTTCTGAGCATATAAGCTCCATCTGCCTTTCTTGTTTTAGTTGCTGTAATTCTTTCTGTTGTTTTTTTATTTTGTTTCGTGCTGCAAATGCAAAAGCAAGATTAAATATAGAAATCAGAATCCATATAGATAGAGCTACCCACAGCTTATCTTTGATTAAAAATTCTTTAAATGCGTTATTGAACGCGAGCAATAAAGAACAGGTAATTGCGGCTATATAGCATGCGATGACTTCTACAAAAAATGTCCTGTGCATGATTCATCCTCCTTGGGTTTGGTTGTGATTTTGGCACTAACGATCATCTAACAATAAATCTATTCTTTAGAAGTATCTTTTCCAGATAGTAGATGAATAGAACCATGCGGTCATAGAGCCAATCCAATCGTTGGCATGCCTGTTCGTATGCGAACAGAGCTTGGATGTAGCAGGTGAGTATCCATATGCTATTTATTGCATGACATAAAATCATAGCTATGCCCAGGATCCCTCGAGCGACAAGTTTATAAAGAATCATCTTCTCCTCCTTTTTGGTTGTGAAAGGACTAAATCTCGCGGCGCCCTTCCAGCGCGTTTGAAAGGGTCATAGCATCAGCATACTCCATGTCAGAGCCCATTGGCAAGCCCTTGCCGATTCTTGTTATCTTAACAGGATATTTGTGAAGGAGACGGGCAAGATACAGTGCTGTGGTTTCGCCTTCAGTGTTTGCGTCCAGGGCCAGAATAATTTCTGAAATCTGCGGGTCTGCTTTTTCTATTCTTTGTACCAGCTCTTTGATGCGGATGTCATTCGGGGTAATGCCTTCCAAAGGGTTGATATTGTGTCCTAGCACATGATATAAGCCGCGGAAGTCATGCGTGCTTTCTAAAGCCAAAAGATCCAAAGGGTCAGCCACTACGCAGATTACTGATTTATCTCTTCTTGGATTTGAGCAGATTTGGCACAACTCTGTGTCAGTAAAATTCTGGCACAGGGAGCAGAGTTGTACATTATCCGCTATATGCGAGAGCGCGGCTCCGAAATCGTGCAAATCTTTGGGCGCGCGCTTCAATAAAAAAAACACCAGCTTTTCAGCGGTCTTTGGCCCGATGCCAGGCAATGTGGTGAAATGATCCACCAGATTTTGTATTGATTGCGGGAGCATATTATTTACTGCCAAGTCCGAATTGATCCAGCCCTCCCATTGATTGCATTTTTTGCGCCATTACGCGTTTGGTTTTTTCTATTGCCGAGTTGTTCGCGTCTTTAATCGCGTTTTCAATATCTTGTTTTTTATTCGGGTTCATCAAATCAGGGCTCACATTAACAGAGGTGATTTCCTGATTTCCGTTCATGATGATTTTCACGCCATGCTTTTCAACTTCAACGCTTTCTTCGGAAAGCGCGCTTTGCAGGGTCTTTGCTTGGCTTCTAAGATCTTTGAATTGTTTAAGTTTATTGAACATATAGTATCATCATACCCCTACATATCAGGTACGTCAATGTTGTCCACTGTTTCTGGGGGCGGTGATTCTCGGTGCTGGTTTGGCGCTCTTTGAGCGACTGCGCCTTTTGCCAGATTTTGGAAGCTCACTAGTTTTTCATTGAAGAATAAATTCACAATACCAGTTGGCCCGTTCCTATGCTTGGCAATATGTATTTCAGCTAAATTCCTTTCTTCTGGAGATAGTTCTCGCGCGTCATATTTGCGATCCGCGCTTTTGCGATAAATGAACATTACCACATCCGCGTCCTGTTCAATGGTTCCTGATTCTCTTAAATGCGAAAGCCGTGGAATAGCAGGGCCTTGCTGTTGTTCAACTGCGCGGGATAATTGAGAAAGCGCTATAACTGGAATATCCAGTTCTCTGGCAATTGATTTTAATGCGCGCGTTATTTCAGCCACTTCTTGCACGCGATTGTCGCTGTTGCCACTTGAACGGCCTTCCATAAGCTGGAGATAGTCAACAATAATGCAGTCAACTCCATGCTCCTGATATAATCTTCTGGCTTTAGTGCGGATTTCCATTATGTTTATGCTTGCCGCGTCATCAATAAAAATATTTGCTTCTGAAAGCTCTCCCATGGCATGTCCGATTCTGGGAAAATCATCATTGCCTGTTGCTTGGGAAAGTTTTCCAGTTCTCATTCGCCATAATTCAACTCCTGCCTGGGTGCAGAGCAGGCGATCCACTAATTGCTCTTTGCTCATTTCCAAGCTAAATATGCCTACTGATTTTTTTTCATTCACTGCCATGGTTCGCGCGAAATCAAGAGCTAAAGAGGTTTTTCCAACTGAAGGCCTGGCCGCGACAATAACTAAGTCAGATTTTTGAAGCCCGGAAAGCTTGTCATCCAAATCAGCAAATCCAGTTGAAATTCCGCGCAGTTTTCCATCGCCTTGGTGCAGTTTTTCTATTCTTTCAAATGTATCATTCAAAACAGATCTGATGCTGATGAAATTTTGTCTGAGCGATCGCTGAGAAATGCTGAATAGCTTCTGCTCTGCCTGATCTAGTAATGCGTCAACATCATCGTTTTCAGCATATCCTAATTGAGTGATTTCATGGGATGCGTACAGCAAATTGCGTAGCGTAGATTTTTTGCGTACGATTTGCGCGTAATTCACAACATTCGCGGCTGAAGGAACGCTGTTAGTCAAATCAGCTAAATATGATCTTCCTCCAATAATGTCTAGTTGTTTTTTGTCTGATAGGTTGCTGGAGAGCGAGAGCAGGTCAATTGGCTCGTGCCTATCAAACAGCTCCAGCATTGATTTGAAAATAACTTTGTGTATGTCTTTATAAAAATCTTCAGGAACTAAAACATCGCCTATTTTTATTAAGGCGTCTTGGTCAAGCAAAAGAGAGCCAAGCACTGATTGCTCTGCTTCTAGATTTTGGGGAGGAATCCTTTCTATTCCTTGGGCTTGGGTGCGCTCATTTGGCGCGTTTTGGTATGAGTATTGTTCTGGCATGTTCAGTCATTGTACAGTGTTTGCCAGAATTTTGGAATTCACTTGCTATGCACAGAACATGCACACTATATTTGGCTCAATATCCTGTCCCGCTCCTGCTCTAAAACCAGGCCATCATATTCTCCGCTATGTGCTTTTTGACCTTCGTATGATGGCTTTTTTTCATCCAGATGAAGCGATATTTCTATAAATTTGCCTGGCTCTTCTTTGTTCACGTATAAATGAAACCGCGGATAATCAGCTCCATGGATTCTGCGCACAAAATTGATTTCTCCTTTTTGGTTCTGCTGCATTGCGTATCCTGCGCGCCTTAAAAGATTACGGGAATGGGTTGATGGATTTTGGATGGTGATGTTCATGTTTTGGTGTCTCTATTGTACCAAGTTAGAACCTATTTTCAAAACAAAGTGAGGTAATGTCGCACGCCCCGCGTGCGTGGTGATGTGAAATGTAATCGTACGCTCCACGACGCATTCTGTTTTGATTTGGC
>Ga0210019_1001702_pt1 | contig 22823 bp, 25 predicted proteins | sample CryGeyCG2114_020_2_FD_183969 | JGI IMG/M metagenome (GOLD analysis project Ga0210019, IMG submission 183969) | Groundwater microbial communities from aquifer - Crystal Geyser CG11_big_fil_rev_8/21/14_0.20 (SPAdes) (version 2) | ecosystem: Environmental > Aquatic > Deep subsurface > Groundwater ...
ACACACCCGGCGGGCGGGCAAAAAAAGAAGGGCCCCTGCCGCCGCCTCTCCGGGCGGGCCCACCCGACTCAACAAGCCGACTCGGGCGGGCAGGCAAAGGCCCTGCACAATCGTCCATTTGGGGAGCTGCATCTTTTCCTTTCCCGGCCTCTCAGGACCGGATTAAAAGGTTCCAACCGGTCCTATTTATACCACATCCTCTTCTTCTCCGTCAACCTGCTCCCCCTCCCTGTCAAAAACAGTGTCAGTCACCGCTTTTGACAGGCGGCGGGCCGGGCAGATCCCCCGATCGCTTCCTTTTATAAACTCAATCAGGTGTTGGGTTTCCGGAAGAATCGGGGTCAGTTTTTCGACGGCCTTCAGCCCCTGCGCGGTATTCAGATCGGAGCGGTACAAGAGGCGGTAGGCCTGCCGGATCTGGGTCCGGGCCGCCTCCGAAAAACCGGCCCGCTTGAGCCCCACCACATTGATCGACCAGATCTCGGAGTCCCCCTTGACCAGGAAATAGGGGGGGACATCCTTGTTGACGCGGCTCAGGCCCGCGACCATCGCCAGGGTCCCGATCCGGACGAACTGGTGGACCGCCGCGTTGCCGGAGATGATCGCCCGGTCCTCGATGGTGATGTGGCCGGCCAGCAGCGCGCCGTTGGAGAGGATCACCCCCCGTCCCACCCGGCAGTCATGGGCCACATGGGCCAGCCCCATGATCAGACAATCGGGCCCGATCTCCGTCCAGGTCCCCGCCTGGGAGGAGCGGTGGACGGTCGCGTACTCCCGGATCACGGTCCGGGGACCGATCCGGACCCCGCCGGCCTGCGGTTCCCGCACCGCCTGATGGGGATGCCCGAGCACCGCCCCGACATGGATCTGACATCCTGCCCCGATCTCGAGAGGGGCGGTCAGGACCGCGTGGGGACCAATCACGCAGCCGGCCCCGATCCGGACCGGCCCTTCAATCACCGCATACGGGCCGATTTGGGCGTCGGCCGCGATCTGGGCCCGCGGATCCACGACCGCGGTCGGATGAATGGCTGCTGTGCTCATGGTTGAGGTTGGAACAGAAGCGTCACCTCCCCTTTCGGGGGGCGTTCAGTATACCGCCGGATCAGTTCCCCTGTCGAGCCGGCCACCCCTTCCTCATGCAGCTTGGTCAGCTCCCGGGCGACGAAAACCGGGATCTCCCCAAGCGTCTCCCGGATCAGGGTCAAGGTCTTGACCAACCGGTAGGGGGATTCGAAGCAGATCACCGGGGCGCCTTCTTCCCGCAGTCCCTCCAGCCAGCGGACCATCGCCGCCGACTTCTTCGGAGGAAACCCCTCGAACCGGAATCGCTCCCCCCGGAAACCGGAGAGGGCCAGCGCGGCCGGCACCGCGGAGGGGCCCGGAACCACCGCCACCGGAACCCCCGCTTCCCGGGCCGCCCGAACCAGCCGGGCCCCCGGATCGGAGATCACCGGCATCCCGGCGTCGGTCACATAGGCGGCCGATTCCCCGTTCAGCAACCGCTCGATCAGCCGGGCCGACTGGGACGCTTCGTTGTGCTCGTGGAGCGGGACCAGCGGGGCGGAGATTTCATAGCGTTGGCACAGCTTCCGGCTCTGACGGGTATCCTCGGCGGCGATGACCGCCACCGATTTCAGCGTCTCCACCGCCCGGAAGGTGATGTCGGCCAGGTTCCCGATCGGCGTGCCGACCAGGTACAAAACCCCTATCTTGCACCTGGTGCTTTCCGGCCCATTTGTACCTGGTGCTTTCCGGCCCATTTGTACCTAGTGCACGACGGGAGGTTCCGGCGCCCCATCGGCCGGCGCCGGGAAGAAACGGTAGCCGGGCTCCAGATCCTCGAGAAATCGGAGGTTCAGGATTTTGAAAGCGGCCACCAGCGGCACCTGGATCAGCACGCCGGCCCCCCAAAGCAGGAACGCCAAAGCGACCAGCAGAAGGACCCCGATGATGCCGAAGATCCATTGGAGCGGGGTCGGCAGCGCCGACACCAAAGCGGCCGCCCCCGCAAGGATCACGATGCCGATCACAGCGAGGATGATGAAGCCGATCATCAGGAGAAAGAACGCCATCCCCAGGACGAAATTCAGGAGGATCAGCCAGAGCACATAGAGAGCGACCGCCCTGATCCGGCCGGCCAGCAGCTTGAAGGCCTCCGGCAGAACCAGCCAAACCGGCCGGCGCCGGGCGAACATCACCGGCACCACCAACTGACCGGCGAAGAAACCGATCCCGACCGCCGCCAAAATCCAAAGCAGGAACAGCCCGAAATTCCCCAGGAAGATCGGCCAATGCTCGACCAGGAACCGTTCGGCCGGCAGATCCGGCGTCGCCGCCCAGAGGGACAGCAGGAAACGACCCATCCCTCCCATCCATGCCAACATCCCTCCGCTGCTGAGAACCGCCAGTGCCAGCAGCAGCTGGAAGTAAGAGTTGCCGACCGCTCCGTTGCGGCGGAACGGCTCTCCGATGGAGACGACGCCGCTGGTGAGCATCTCGATCAGCACAAAGCTGAACCGGGCATTGAGCCAGAGGAACAGGGCCGTCAACCCGAAAAAGAAAAGGAGCGCCAAGCCCAGGATCCCCCAGAAGAGAAAACCGTTCCTCGCCCGCCAGACGGCGAAGCGATCGAGTCCCTCCCGAACCTGGCGATAGGTCAGCGGCAACTCTTCCTTCAATTGCTCCGAGCCGGGGGCCGGAGCTTGCGTGGTTGAAGTCTGCGCCTGCTTGTCCCGGTTCTGCAGGACCTCCCCCAAGTCGCTCGGAAGGTTGGCGCTGCAGGAAAAGGAGATCTGCCCGGCCAGGAATCCGACCAGCGCCAGCCGCAGCCAAACGCTCCAGCGGAACGGACCGAACAGCAGGGCGATGGTCCGGCGGACCGCCTCCGTCGTCAGCTTCGGCAGATCAGGGATCACGTCTCAAAGCTTACAATGAGCCCGGCTCCCATCCAAGCGGAAAACCAGTCACCGACCGGCGGATCGCTTTCCCCGGCGGCTTCCAGGCGCTCCAGCCCCTCCCCAACGGTCCGGCCCGACCGGAGGGCCTCCAGCAGCCGGAGGGCGGCCGGCGCGAGCAATTCGCATCGAACCTTCATCTCCTCCCGGCGGATCAGGACCGACTGGGGCCGGCCGGCCACCTGCAGCTTCACCGTGGAGCGCTCCTGTTTGCGGGACTTCCAGATCTCCAGCACCGGCCAGTCGGAGCGGACGGTCCGGAGCCCCGGCTGAAATGACAGCCGGACCTGCTCGAGCCGCTCCGGCGGGATCCCGGCGAAGCGCTCAGGCGGCAAGGGGGGCAGCCACTCGGCGTGGAACACCTCGGCGACCTCCCATTCCAGATCGGCCAGATCGGGCAGAAAAGGAAGTTCCCGGCCCAAAGGGTCGCTGCGCAGGAAGTTCGGCAGATGCCGGCCGGCCAGACTCAGGTTGTAGTCGCGGGAGGGGTGGGCCGCCGCGTAGCCGGCCGAAAGCCGCCGGAAAGTTTCCTCCCCGAGGACGAAGCGGACCGCCTCGAACCGCTCCGCCAGCGCCTCCCGGATCCGGACCTGATACCCCTCGGCATAGACCGCCATCCGCTCCTCCCCCGGGACCCCGCCTTGGGGGTTCAAGGGGGAGCCGGTCGGAGCGGCCGCAGCGGCCGCCGGCCGGACCCGGGACTTCACCCAGCGTTGGAATTGCCGCAGATCGGATTCGGACATAGCGTCTGTTGAATGGTTCGGGCGGTCCGGGCCTCCTCGGCCAGCCGCTCAAACGGCGGGATATCCTCGTCCCACTCAATCAGGGTGGAGACCGGCCCCCAGCGCTTCAACCCCTCCCGGTACAACGCCCAGACCGCCTCGATCACCGGGGTGCTGTGGGTGTCGAACAGGAAGGCCCCCCGGTGGGTGTGACCGGCCAGGTGGAACTGCCCGACCCGGGCCCCCTCCACCCCGTCGAGGTAGGCGATCGGGTCGAAGCGGTGATTGACCGCGTTGACATAGATGTTGTTGAGGTCCAGCAGGATGCCGCAGCCGGAACGGCGGGCCACCTCGGTGAGGAAGGTCCACTCCGGCATCGTGGAGTCGCGGCAGGTCACATAGGTGGAGACATTCTCCAGCAGGATCGGCCGGCCCAGGAATGTCTGCACCTGTTCGACCCGCTCCGCGACATGCCGCAGGGCCCCCTCGGTGAACGGCAACGGCAGCAGGTCATGCAGGTTCTCCCCTTCCACCCCGGTCCAGCAGAGGTGGTCGGAGACCCAGGCTGGCTGGATCCGGTCGGCCAGCCCCTTGAGCCGCTCCAGGTACCGTCGGTCGAGCGGGTCGGTCGATCCGATGGAAAGGGAAACCCCGTGCAGGACAACCGGATACCGCCGCCGCACCTGCTCCAGGACCTCCAGCGGCCGGCCGTGGGAATCCATGAAGTTCTCGGAGATCGCCTCGAACCAGTCCATCGGGGGCCGATCCCGGAGGATCGTTTCGTAATGGTCCGAGCGGAGTCCGACCCCCACCCCCAGCCGGGGCCAATCCCCGGCTCCCCTGAATTCCATCGATTCGTTCATAAAGAAAAAGGGGGACAGGCCGTCATGTCAACGGCCTGTCCCCGGCAGGTGCCCGGTTATTCAACCAGCTCGAGGCTGCCCCCCTCGATCTTCAAGCACTTGTCCTTCGGCAGCTTGATCCAGCCCAGCCCGGCGCACTCGTTCTTGCCGGCGCAGGCATGCCCCTTGCCGCCGCACTCCCCCATCCCCTGGCACTTGTTGATGCCGTAGCAGGGGGCCGCCTCGTCATCCGCCAGCGCATGGCCCTGAGACAACGCCAAACCGCTTCCCGCCGCCAGCAAACCGGCCACGGCGGCCGACAACAGCATCTTCTTCCGATTCAACGCCATCCGTTCCTCCTTTTGACTTCCCATTACCACCGACACTGCCCGAACTACTGCCGAATTCCTTCCACCTCGAGAAGGATCTGGACCTCCTCCCCGACCAGCAATTGACCGGTCTCCAGCGCCTGGTTCCAGTTCAGCCCGAAATCCTTCCTGTTGATCTTGCCGGTCGCAGTGAAGCCGGCCCGGGTATTCCCCCAGGGATCATCGGCCACCCCGTGGATCTCCAGGTCCAGAATAACCGGCCGGGTGATCCCGCGGATCGTCAGATCCCCCTCCAGTTTTGCGGCGCCGGCGGCCTTGTCGTAACCGCTGATCTTCCGGCTCTCGAAAGTGATCGTGGGATATTTCTCCGCCTCGAAGAAATCGGCGGAGCGGAGATGCTCATCCCGCTGGGAGACCCGGGTGTCGATGCTGGCCGCCTGGATCACTGCCTGTACCTTCCAGCTTTCGGGATGGTCCGGCTCGTAGTCAAAGGAACCCTCCAACTGGTTGAAGCTCCCAGCGACCGGCGTCAACAGATGGCGGATTTTGAACTGAATGGTCGTGTGATCGGCATCCAAGGTATAGGAAGCGGCCCAGGCAGCAGGAGCGCTGAGCAGGGCGGACGCCAGAATCAACCCAAAAAGTCGAAAACGCATCGAAAGACCTCCTGTGTCATGGATCAACCGGCCGGGGTGGGTCACCCACGGGGGACATTATCTCATATTTTCCGTTCGGGGATGATCCCGCCAGCCTTTCTTGCGGGCCTCCCACCGGGTCTCCATCGCCTCGAAGCGGGGAATTTGCTCCTCCGTCAGGAGGGCCCGGATCCGCCGCTTCATCTCCTCCCGGACCGCCCGAAAATCGGGCCGGACCCGATCCCGCAGCGCCTGCAGCCGGTCGTGCGATTCGGAGATGATCCGGCGGACCTCCACCGCCTGGGCCTCGGTCAACTGAAGCTCCGCGGTGAACCTCTTGATCACCCGCTCCTTGCGCTCCTCCGGAGCCCGATGCATCCACCGGGGTCCCTCCCGGCGGCCCTGCCAGAGGCCGAACCCGCCCCCCAGCAGAAAACCGACCGTGACCGCGACGGCGATCTGTTTCCAAGCCAACTGATTCACTCGGTCCACCATAGGAGTTCCTCCTCCGTGCCGGTTGCCGGCAGCAGCCCCTCCGCTGGAGCGGGGGACCGCTCCAGCCGGTCCACCAACAGGATGTCCGCCGAAACCGGGATCGGCTGAAAAGCGGCCGCCAAAAAAACCAGAAAAGCGGCGACGGCCATCCCCAGCTCCGGATAGAGCCAGCCCGGGATCCGCTCTTCCAGCCGGCGCAGCCATCCCCGCCAACCGGGAACCGGAAGGACCTCGATCCGGGCCATGACGCCGGCGACGAACCGCTCATCGGGGGCCACATTCAAAAGGTCGGCCAGCGGCCGCCCGATCGCCTCCCGTTCTTTTTCGTCAGTCATCGCGCGCCTCCTTCCGTTCCCGCGCCGCCTGCCGGGCCCGCTTCAACCTGGCCTTGACCCCGTCCAGCGAACAGCCGAGGACCGCGGCGATCTCCTCGTAACGCAATCCCTGCCCTTCCCGAAGGATCAGGACCTCCCGGGCGCCGGCCGGCAGCGCGGCCAGCAGCCGATAAAGCTGCCGCCTGCGCTCCTCCGACAGCCGGCCGGCCGGCGGGACCGCAGTCCGCGCCTCCAGCCCCTCTCCCTCCGCTTCGATCAGGGCGTCCCATGACTCCTCCCGGCGCCCGGCCCGCTTCCGGAGCAGGTCCCGGCAGTGGTTGATCGCAATCCGGCACAGCCAGGTCGAGAACCGCGCCCCGCCCCGAAAACCGGCCAGTCCCCGATACGCCTTGAGGAAGATCTCCTGAGCAGCGTCATCGGCGTCGGCGGCGTTCCCCAACACCCCGAGGCAGTACCCCCGCACCCGGGCCTGGTGACGCCGGACCAAACCGGCATAGGCCTGACGCGCTCCGGCGCGAACCTGCTGAACCAGCTCAAGGTCTTCCTCCATCGGGGGTCATTTTAGCCCATAAATCCCTTTGAGCTGTTCCTGCGTGGGGAGCGTCACATAGTATTCCCCCCGGGGGCCGACATATCCGCCCCCTTGACGCGTCAAGGTCACCGGCGTGCAGCTGCCGTTGTCATTGGCCGATCCCCCTCCGTCTCATCACCGCCCCTCCCGCTCCCCTCTTCCTTCATGGCGTGTCCGGTCCTTCATCTGCTTCATCCGTTCCCGCCTGAGCGTCCGCAGCTTCTCCCGCTGTTCCGGCGTCAACTTCTCCTTCAGCTGCGCCTCGGCGGAGACCTGCGCCTTCGCCTTCGCCGCCTTGGCCGCGTACTTCCGGTCGATCAACCGATTGACCGCCTCGATGTCCACCGGGTCGGCCGCCAGCAGATTTTTGATCTCCGCCGCGGCGGTCTCTTCCTCCGCCTTGCCGGCGATCATCTCCCTGCTGACCTTCAGACCCAGCGCCCGGATCCCCTCCACCTGCTGCTCGGAGAGGCCCAGCGCCTCTTTTTGGCTGAGGACCCGCTCCACCTTGTGGGAAAACCGATCCTCCCCGCCCCGCCGCTCCGCTCCCCCTTGCCCCAATGTCCTTCCGGATTGGCCATCGCCATCGGCGCCAACATCAAAGCGGAAGCCAGCGCCAGCGTCCCCACCCGCCATCCCCTGCCGTTCATGGAACCCTCCTGGTTGCGGGGCCGTCCCGTTCGGCGGCCCTTCAGGGGATTAGACGAGGGGAGCCCCCGGAAAGTGTCGCCGAAGCCCCCGGCGCCTCCTTGATCACTCTATGACCTGGGTCATGGAGCCCTGCAGGAGGGATCGTGATAGAATGAGCTTCATTCAACAACCGATCTTGCATTTTGAAACAACAGAGAGGGGTGAGCAGTCATGAAAACGGTTTCTTTGGCGGCGGCGCTGGCCCTGGCATTGGTTACCGCGGCGCCGGCGGCCTGGGCGGACGAGGGGATGGTCTCCCGGGCGGAGTATGAACAACTGAAGTCGGAGTTCGAAGCGCTCAAGCGGGAGGTCCGGGAACTCCGGAAGACCTCCCAGACGACCGAGCAGCAGGTCCAGCAGACCGCCCAGAAACAGGAGCAGGTGCTGGCGACCGTCCGCGGCGCGGAGAAGCGGGGGGTCGAGTTGCTGCCGGAGAGCGCCCTGAAGCCGGGGTGGGAACGGGCCCGGGTCCCCGGCTGGATGGACGCCGGGAAGTTGAAGTTCATGAACGCCCGGATCGCGCGCGCCGGGGAGATGGATGTGTACATGGGCGTGGACACGGTGGGGCGGTTCCAGGCCCTCGCGCAGGATGATGTGGTCGACAGCGTCGGCGCCAGCAGCGTCGTGTCGAAACACCTGTCGCCCGGCTTCCAGACCGCCTACGGAAACCTCTCCTTCCTGGCGGACTTCGACAACGATGTCGAGCTGTTTTTCGACATCTTCATCGCCGACAAGCCGCACGCGGACCAGCTGCAGGGGAATGAGGGGTACATCCTGCTGCGGGATCTGCCCGGCCCGCTCGGGGAGACGAGCTGGGGGCAGGCGTTGTTCGACAAGGTGGATATCAAGCTGGGGCAGTTCGAGCTGGATTACGGCGACAGCCACTACCGCCGCTCCACGAACGCCTCCAGCTGGCGGAACCCGCTGGTCGGCAACTATGTGATCGATCCCCGCTCCACCGAGGTCGGAGGGGAGATCTTGAGCCACCCGGGCGACCTGCTGCCGTTCGGCTGGCTCGTCGGGGTGGGGAGCGGCGGGGAGACCCAGGATTTCCAGAAGAACCACGGCCTCTCCCTCCACGGAAAGGTCTGGGGGAATCCGGCCGAGAACCTGCGGCTCTCCTCCTCGGTTTACTGGGTGGACCACGCAAAGAATCCGGCCTCCTCCCGGGCCAATCTGTTCCGCTCCAACCGCTCCGGCGGGCCGTATGCCGGCGTGCTGGACGACGGCAGCGCCCCGGGCCAGGTGGTCGTGGGGGCCGGGCAGGACCTGTTCGCGGCCGAGGCGGCCCTGACCTGGGAGCGAAATCCGTGGGAGTTCTTCTCGCAGTTCGGCTGGGTGCGGGACCACGACTCCAACGGAAGCTCCGGCGGGACGCCCAGCAACGCCTGGCTCTATTACTCCGGGGAGGGAAAGTACAACTTCACGGAGCGGCTGTATGGGGCCCTGCGGTACAGCGGCGCCAAGGCGCTGGCCCTGACCTCGGCGTCCGACAGCACCCGGGATCTCGGGTCGGACGGAATCGTCCACCGGATCCAGGTCGGCGGCGGCTACTGGCTGACCAAGACTCTGCTGCTCAAGGGAGAATATGTCTTCCAGCAATACGACGGGTTTGACGCGGACGGTTCTCAGGTCAGCGGAGTGGACGCCTGGCTGGACCCCAACTTCAGAGGGGTGATCGCCGAGGCTTCCTTCTCCTTCTGATGAAAATCCTGCGGCGGTACTCCCTTCTGCCGCTGATGGTGTTCGGCGCGCTGGCTTGGGCCGGCGCGCCGGCGCTGTCTCCCGAGGCGTGGGCCGAGGCAACCGGTCCGGTCCGGTTCGTGCCGATCGAGGGAAAGGTCACCGTGACCGGCACCTCCACCCTGCATGACTGGGAGGCGGAGAGTGCCGCCCTGACCGGAACGCTGACCCTGCCGGCGGCAAGCTGGGCGCTGCTTCAGTCGCCGGCAGCCGGCGGCAGCCGGTCCCTGCCGGCAGGGGCCGCCTTCCACTTGTCGACCGCCTCCCTGAAAAGCGAAAAGACCGGGATGGACAAGCGAATGCACGCCGCCCTGCAGGCGGAAACCCATCCGACGATCTCCTACCGGCTGACCTCGGCCCGAATCGGCCGGGCCGGGCCGGACAACGGCTTCTCGATCGAAACGGCAGGGATTCTGACGGTGGCCGGCGTGGAACGGCCGCTGGAGGGGCCGATGCGGGTCCAGCTTCTGCCGGACGGCCGGCTGACAGTCGACGGCGCCGCCCCGCTCAAGATGAGCGACTTCGGGATCGATCCCCCCCGGGCCATGTTCGGAACCATCCGCTCCGGAGACGCCATTGAACTGAGCTGGAGATGGACGCTTCAACCGGCAGGCGACCCGGCATGAGCCGGCGGTTGCCCCTGCTCGGAGCGGTGTTGGCGCTTCTGTCGGGCTGCGCCCCGGCCCAAGTGGCCCCTTACCTGAAGGTGGACGAGCCGCCGGCTCTTTCCAAAGTCTCCCTCTCCCTTCCGATCTCCGCCGACCGCCTGATGCCGCTCAAAACCCGGCGGGGCGTCTACCAGGTGGCGGAGGGGGCCGACACCGGACGGAGAATCCCCTACGCCCTGGAGTTGACCTCGACCGGTTGGGCATTGACCAAAACCGGCTTCGCTCGGCATGAAATCCGGCGGGGTCACCACGGGGAAATCTCGATCCTCCGGGAGACCGACCTGCGGGAAAACCGGCAGATCCGGTACGACACCCCGGTGCTGCTGCTGCCGGCCGCCCTTGCCGCCGGTTTCTCGGCCGGCGGCAAGACCGGGGTGACCGTCGGCAACCCGGAGCCGGGATCCAAGACCCACCGGGGGGTCTGCGATTGGCGGCTGGATTTCCTGGGCGGCAGGGACATTACCACCCCGGCCGGCCGCTTCCGGATCTACCGGCTCCGTTCCATGCGCCGGATCCGGATCGCCCTGGCGGAGATCCTGCTGACCGTGGATTTCGACTACGCGCCGGACGACGGGATGGTCGCGACCCACATCCACCGGATCATCCGGATCGCCGGTCTCTTCGAACAGAAAGAGGACTGGCGGATGGAAGAAGCCCCCCGCTGAGTCGGGAGGATCAGCGCGTAGGCCACACCAGTCCTGGGTCGGCCGGAACTCCAGACCCGGGGAGAGGTACAGGAACTCCCGGGCTGGATCCCCACATCCCCCAGCGTCACATCGTGCCAGGGATGCGTCGGCGTTCGGGCTACCTTCCCTGGGCCGCCGCTTTTTCCAACGCTTCCAGGCGCTGTTTCAACGACTCGTTTTCGAGCCTCAGGGCCCGAACCTGAGCGGCTAGGGGCTCCCCCTCCGGGAATCCGGCGGCCACTCCTCCTGAATCCGGGAGCGCCTCCCCCTGGATGTAGACCAGCTGCTCCCCTGTCAGACGCTCCAACATGCGGACGGCCTTCAGCATATCCACATGGATGGACTGTCCGTCCCGCTCGGAATGGTAGGCCCAAGCCAGCGGCTCGCTCGGCCCGCCGGGGATCCCGGAAAAATCATGCGGGGAAAGGGTCGTCGTGTTCCCGGAGGCATCCTTGACCCTGAGCTCCCCGCCCGTGGAGAAGAGGATCGCGTGATTCACCGAGGGGCTGGGCGACGTCCCCGGGCCGAAGGCCAGGACATGCCGGGCGGCGGCCCCGCCGAAACTGGTGTTGCCGATTCCCAGGTTCCCGTTGACGGTCAGAGTATCATTGGAAAAATCCCCCTTGATCAGCGGGGTGGCGGTGTTTTCGTTGTCGATCATCAGTTGATCGGAGCCGTTCTGCGTCCGGCCGGACTCGAAGCCGATGAAGATGTTGCCGGAGCCGCTGGTGGACTGCCCGGCCCGGTGGCCGATCGCCACATTGTTGCTCCCGCCGCTGATCCCCTGAAGCGCCCCGAAACCGACCGCGACATTGTTGGTGATGGAGCTGTTGTACTGCCTCAGGGCGTTGTTGCCGATCGCGATGTTGGAGTTGATGGCAACGGGGGTTGAGGGATTCCATCCGGCCAAAGCAGCCGTCCCAAGCGCGATGCTTTGCATTGGAACCGCGCCCGACATCGCCAGAGTGCCGATGGCCACGCTGTCGTGGCCGCCGGTTGAAAACATCCGGGCGTGGTAACCGATCGTCACATTCTGAGCGCCGTCGAGATTGTCCCGCATCGCCCGGTTGCCGATCACGACATTCGACCGGCCGGTGGTGTTGCTGCTCAAGGCTTCAATGCCGATGCCGATGTTGCTCTGTCCGTTGCCCCCCGACCCCATCGTGAAGTTCCCGGCGTTCTCTCCGATGAACAGGTTGTTCTCCAGGGTCCCCCCGATGCCGCCGGGCCGGTAATTGTGGATAAACGGCACCCCCGCCTTGTAGATCACCCCGGTGTTGGCGTCGATCGTGTTGGGCAGGTTGATGATGCTCTGGGCATTGACCGCGCCGGTCACCGTCAGATCCCCCGCGATGGAGGCGTTCGACCCCATCGTGACGTTGCCGTCGGCGTTCACCGTGCCGCCGACATCCAGCAGGGCGCCGGGGGTCGGGGGAGCGCCCCCCAGCCCGATGCCGACCTCGCCGGTCGGCCGGACCGCCAAGAGCGTGGACCAAGCCAGACCGTCGAAATAATTCAGATGAAGGTCGTCGGGATTCCCCGTTCCCCCCCGTTTGTGGGCCCACTGCCAGGCCAGGTCGGCGTCGCCGTCCAGATCGGTGTCGGCGGCCAGCTCCAGGCCCGAATAGTTCTCCGGAGCGCCGGCAATGCCGGTCCCCGTGACCCGAACGAAGGTCTCGTCATCGTTGTAGATGTCCAGATCCAGCTGGGGGATCGGCGTGCCGATGCCGACCCGCTCCTCGACGATCGCGACCCCGTTGAGCGGCGGCTGGGCCGCGTAGCCGGTCCCCACCGAAATGGACCGGACATGCAGGTCGTCCGGCATTCCCCCGCCGCCCCCGCCGGCCGAGGGGTAGTAGGTAACCAACTCGAGGGTTTCTGAGAAGGAGGTGGCCGGAAGAAAGAAGCTCAGCAGGGCGGTGACACAAAGACAGCCGATTCTAAAAGACATGGGTTCCTCCTTTGGCCTACTTCCCTTGGGTGGGGTCCAGCGTGGCCAGGATGCTGGCCAGGTCGTCGGCATGCTCCTCCTCCATCGCAAGGATCCCTTAAACCATTGTACTGCGTCCCGCGAAATCGTTACCGGCGGCGTCCGCGGAACCGGGAAGGTCCTCTTCCGGAGAATCTCCGTCCCGAACGGCCGGCGGACCTGCCCGGCCGGGCGGCAGGCGACGGATGACCTTCGAACCGCTCGGCGGCAAATCCTTCATGCGCACCGATGGCGATGGATGTCTTGATCAGGGTCTCGATGTTCCGAATGTCCCGGCCCTGATCGGGAGCGGCGAAGGTGATCGCGTGGCCCGCCTGCCCGGCCCGGCCGGTGCGGCCGATCCGATGGACATAATTCTCGGCGTCGTCGGGCAGATCAAAGTTGATCACCAGCTCAATGTTCTTGATGTCGATTCCCCGGGCGGCGACATCGGTGGCGGCCAGCACCCGATAGCGGCCGGACTTGAACCCCTCGATCGCCTCCTTCCGCTGGCCCATCGAGCGGTTGGAGTGGATCTCGACCGCCTTGTGCCCCATCTCATTCAAGTACCGGGCGATCTTCCGGGTCTTCGCCTTGGTGCGGATGAAGAGGAGGACTGAGCCGCGGTATTTCCCGAGCAGGGCATGCAGAAGCTTCTTCTTGTTCTCCTCCTTGACGATGAACAGCTCCTGTGTGACATCCTGGGCCGTCTTGCCGGAAGGGGTGATCTCCACATGAACGGGAGTCTTCATGTGCCGGGCGGCGATCTTGACGATGTCGGCCAGCATGGTCGCCGAGAAGATCAGCGTCTGGCGCTTTTTGGGGAGGACCTGCAGGATCCGCTCCACCTGCGGCGCGAACCCCATGTCCAGCATCCGGTCCGCCTCGTCGATGACCAGCAGCCCCACCTTCTCCAGATGGACCGTCCGATGATCGATGTGGTCATTGAGCCGGCCCGGCGTGGCGATGATCACCTGGGGCCGCCGGGAGAGCTGCTGGACCTGCCGGCCCATCGGCATCCCGCCGATCAGCACCACCCCGTTCATCCGGAAGGGGTGCAGGATCGTCTTGAAGACTTCTTCGATCTGGAGGGCCAGGTCCCGCGTCGGCGCCAACACCAAGGCGTGGCCGCCGGAATGGGCGAGGATCTGCACCATCGGGATCCCGAAGGCCAAGGTCTTGCCGGTCCCGGTCTGGGCAACGGCGATCACATCCTGCCCCTCGATCGCCAGGGGGATCGCCGAGCGCTGAACGGGAGTGGGGGATGAGAACTTCAGATGCTCCAGGACCTGCAGCATCTTGGGGGCGATCCCCAAGTGGTAGAAGCCCGGGTGCTGCTGCGCGGGATCGTTCACCCCGGGCCGCCGCCTAAAAACCGTACACCTTGCGCAGCTGCTCTTCGGTTGGAAGGGCGGTGTACTGCTCCCCCTTGGGGCCAATGTAGAGGTTCCCCTGGCGCTTGAGCGTCACCGGCGTGATGGAACCGTTGCTGTTGGTGACATTGATAACCACCGTGTTGGCCTGCTCCTGCGCCGCCGCCGTGTCGGATTTCATCTGGGCCTTGTCCTTCTCATTGCCGATCAGATACCCGCCGGCCGCTCCGGCCGCCGCGCCGATCGCCGCCCCCTTGCCGGTCTCCCCGGACTGGTGGCCGATGATCGCCCCCAACCCGGCCCCGGCCAGGGTGCCGACCCCGGCGCTCTTCACCGCGCTGGAAGGCCCGGAGCCCTCCGATGTCGCGCAGCCCGTCAACGCCAGCCCGGCCGCCAGCGCGGCCCCCGCCACTCCGAAATACCTGCCTGCTCTCTTGTCCATGGAACGCCTCCTTGAAGGTTGAGCCGCCATTATACCAAAACCCATTTCATGCCAACCAGGCCCATAGCAGAATAATGTCTGCCAATCACAGAGAAACATCGCACATTATCACAAACACTTTCATTAACCGAGTTCTATTGTGGAGCGACACGCGCGAAGAATCGCCAGCCCTGCTATTGTAAGAACCGGTATGTCTTGGCCTTGGGAAGCTTTTTTATGCGATCAAAAAAGTCGGTCTCTGTAATCTCCGTTGGCCACTCCAAGCGCACTTTAAAAACATAGCGAACCCTTGGGTCCTTAATCGCATGGATGGCTCGCAACTCCACCAAGCCAACCAAATCTCTCCAAAAAGCTTTATCTGGGCTCTTCAGCCTCTTATATAGCTCCTCGGTCTTCTCATAAATCTGGCGAGCGTCCAACTGCTCTACCTCTAAAAGGGCTTTGAGAATAGCCATCTGTCTTTTTGCAAGGATGCGTTTGCGCTGAGTGCGCAAGCGGTTGAAGAGGTCATACATCATATTTTTAAACAAGGCCTTGGAAACCTGTGATTGGATTTCGGAGAGAAGCCTCCGGCTCTGCAAAGCAATCCCTTTCAATCCAAATAACAGGAACGGCGTCAAATCATGCCCTTTGGAGCGAGCCTCAGCGAGAGCGGTGAGGTAGGCTGACTTTTCATCATAGTAGTAATTTGACATAGCAATGAAGCACGTGTCCCTGAGTCCCGCCCGCTGAAGCAGCAACGCCTCCAGTGCCCGCGCAGTCCGTCCATTACCATCTAAAAACGGATGCATAGCCGCCAAATGATAGTGAGCCGCCAAAGCCTGTATGATTGGGTCGTGATCGCGGTATTGGCGCTGCAGCACCTCTATAAAACCAGAGAATGCCTGGAGACATTCTTCTCCTCCCTCGACCCCACGATGGCGCGGTTGTCCGAAGTTCACATTCTGATCTCTCCCCCGGACCTTTCCGGGCGGGCAATGGTCATCGTCCGCTCCTGTCACAATCAAGCGGTGTATATGCAACATCAGATCCGAACTAATGGGTCGATCAGCGGGCACACCGGCAATCCATCGATAGGTTTGAACCGCCGCATGCGCTTGTCTCTGAGACCTTGTCATCACTTGTTCGGTGGTCTCTTTCATTGCAATTTCCAATTCCCTCTCGGTAAGCTCTGCCCCCTCAATCCGAGATGTCCCAGCGACTTCCCTTTTTAGCTCCATTTGCTGCAAGTCTTCCACCCATGACCTCTGATATGGAATTGTCTGGAGAGATAAAACCGTTGCCTTGGCCTCTGCCAGTTCTTTGGCAACGCTGGTCGGATTGTATTTAATCCAATCTTTTGGGAGGCTGTATTTAATCATGGATCCATCATATATCCAATTCGTTTACAGTTCAATATCAAATAGATTTATTGTAAGATATTTTGTATAAGCATGTTATGATTTTATATCTTATATATTATCGTGCTCTATATCTATTTCATTTCCAATTAAATTCCATCATATTTACAACCAGATTGCCATAGACAAGGCAAGGGCCCGAGCGCGCGTATCGTTAGCGCTATTTAGGGTTAGGGGTACAGAGGGGCGAAGTGGCGTCCCCAACGGGATTCGGCACCTTACGCCTCCGCTTCGCTGCGGCTCCAGGTCGGCCAGCCGCCCCGATGCGGGGAAAGTCAATCCTCAACGATTCGGATTGACCTGTATTCCCAGCGTCGCTGGGGATCGGGGCTCCCTTCGAATCCCGTTGGAAGCGCGCTTACGCAAGTGGCGTGCCCAACGGGACGATTCTCGAACTCCTGCTGCCCTGCCTAATCGTGATTTTAACAGGTTCCTAGAGGAATTCCGAACTTGGTGCAGGAGTCAGGAAGCTCGCGTGCTTACCGAGGCGTTTCTCCGCTACTAGTTTCCCCATGCTGCATCCCATACTCCCACAAACCCCTTAGCAGGAAATAAACCATCCCGTCCCCGGGGCTGATACTCGTGTGGAGGTTCTGCCGCCCCTTTTGCATGGTAAGGTGCAATCTCCTCCCGTCAGTCCACATTCCCAAAAAGTTTGACAGGTACACCGTGCGACGCTGTCTCTTGCCGGAACGTATGATCTTGCCTTTGACGCCAGTCATTTATGCCTCCCCGTTCTTCCGCAGTTTCTTCTTGACCCGTAATTTCTCATCCATGATCCCTGCCGGAAAGTGAATGAACCGCTTGGCGGACGGTCTCGCTATTATCCACTCTGTTTGGATTATTCCATCGGCGAATGGCCAGTTCGACGCCCTCAGGAACGGAATATTCGGCAGCATCCCGATGGGCAACTCTACCTGCGGTTGTGGATGCAGTAATCCGAGGACCGACGTTCCGTCCCCATGCACGTGAGCCAGTAGAATAGCTGAGATGCTCTGGCGGCATGGCTGAACGTGCCCGTCCTTGTCGAATCTGAAGAAAACGGATTCCCCGAGGTCTGTCGTTATGGAAATTGAGGGGTTCGGCGAACCTACGGGCATTGAGATTTTGGTTTCCGAAGTCATGATGTCTCTCGCAAGAGTATGAAAGAGTACCCCGCCGCCCCAATGCTCCGTCGTAAGGCACAACACGCGGGGGAAAGGATGCTCCGCAAGCTGGGAAATTTTAGAGCTGACGCACTGACGAATAACATCGGTAATTGGGCCAAAGAAATGCGCCTCCTCGCTCACTTTCTCTGGCCATTTGGAGTGTTGGGCTACCGTTGAAGAACGAATGCAACGAACTTCAGCGACTATCTGTCCTTCTCTGCTCGTACAGAGGAAATCGGCTCCCCCTTTACCCGTGTCTTCATTAACTGCTACCTCATAACCAGCCTGACGGAGAGCCGAGAAAATCACGGCCTCTGCTCTGGCAGCTTCGGGGTCGGTGTTCAACCGATCACGAAACATCTTGGCGTGAGCAGGATATTTTTCGCTCAGGAACTTGCCGTGGTCATTTACCACGTCGTCCAACGAAAACACGGGGACGGGCCTTTCTGTGAAGCAACGGTTATTGTCCTCTGCCTGAATTTCTGCTGTAATGACGGGCACCCACTGGTGGCCTCTGCTATTGTACCTCCCCGAATAGCGAGCCGGAAACGGAGGACGGATGGGGCATATTCGGCTTGGCGTCTTGCCCAGGACGCGAAACTGGCGACAGGTCGTCGCCCTCCTCGATGAAAGTCTCGATGCCCCCCGCATAGCTTCCGCTACCCTCGAAGCCGCCTCTCGCAGTTTCAGAACAGCCGCAGACGACCCCGGCCTCGTCTACAGCGCATGGCTCCTCACGCAACTCCCTCTTGAAGCCCGCCAGACTGATTTCGCAAACCGCCTTCGCAGCCACGGGATTGATCTGTCCCCGCAAGCCACCATCCTTGAGCTAACGACTGCGCTCGCCGAGGCGGTAGACCGAGAGGCACAGCGGTCCAAGCGCCGTACTGACATTGGCGAGATGGCTCGGTTGGCGGCGACGGAAAGTCTCACCGCTTTTTGTGCCGAGAAAACCCACTCCCTTTTTGGTTCCGGCATTGAAGACCTGCGGCTGGCGGTCAAGGATCTCTCTACCCCGAAGCAATTTAGTCTACTTGCGAGAGGATTCCTCACGAGATTCCTCAACCGCTATTTGGGTTACTTTCTCAGCCGCGAATTATCGAGACGCGTCGGACCCAACGGGCCCCTCCCAAACATCAAGGCCCACACGGAGTTTAACGAGGCTCTCCGCCTCCATTGTCATCAAGCTACCCGAATCGTCGAGGAATTCGCTGGGGGATGGTTCTCAAAAACAAACTTTGAAGGCGGCATCACGCCCGAGAAAACAAGGGCATTTCTTCATGTCGCGCTAGGAAAGATTCGGAACGAGCTACAGCGGAGGCGACCTGAGGATGAGCCATGAGCATGTCGTCCTCTGCGGGTCGTGCTCTCCCCCTGGTTCTCTCAGCAAGAGCAGCAAAACCTTCGCGCTAGCTCTTTCCGAGCCCCACCAGAACATCACGCTCAAAGTAACCGACATCAGTCGCCGACTGGTGGCCAAACTGCCCCCACTGTTCACGGACCTCTTGGAGATTGCCACATACGTCTTCTGTGCCGACCAAGCCGTTACCAGGGGAGGCGACGGAACGGCGAACGTGGGAGCAGACTGGCGCCGCCAGTTCCGCTTTGTCATCCCTGTCAGGCAACCGGGGTTCTGGAAACGCGCAGAGGTCCTCGAAGCGCTGTCAGGAACGCTCGGGTTTCTATCGGAGGACAACTATGAATTCACCTTCCAGAAGCTCGCTTCTCCGCCAGAAGCCGAGAGTTATTTTGAGTTCGCCCAAGGGGAGGTGGGGAGCTTTCGCGCCGAAGAAGTCTGCCTGTTCTCGGGTGGCCTGGATTCGTTGGCAGGCGCTCTTGAGCTAATCGGGCAGAAGAAGCGTGTGGCGCTGGTGTCCCACCGCTCTTCGCCGAAAACTGCTGGCTGGCAGACTGCTTTGATGAAAGATCTGGTCGAGCTTTGCCCGAGACCGCTCAAGCCATTCTACATTCCGGTGTGGGTACGCAAAGATGAAGTGCTAAGCCGAGAGATTACCCAGCGCAGCCGGTCGTTCCTCTACGTCTCGCTCGCCGCAACCGTTGCCCACATGTTCAAGCTGAACAGGGTACGATTTTACGAGAACGGCGTGGTCAGCATGAATCTGCCCGTATCCGCGCAAATCATCGGGGCAAGGGCTACGCGCACCACGCACCCGAAAACTCTACGAGGCTTTGCCGAACTATTGAGCCTAATCACCGGCCGCACTTTCGCCGTCGAAAATCCGTTTCTCTGGAAGACCAAGACGGATGTAGTACGGATTGCCCAAGGCTTGCGTCCGCAGCTCATCAAGCGGACCCGCAGTTGCTCAAAGACGTTCCAAGCCACCAAGCTGAACCCGCACTGCGGGCGTTGCTCTCAATGCATAGATCGCCGTTTTGCCGTACTTGCGGCTGGCGCTTCCAAGCATGACCCTCAAGAAATGTACGCGGCGGACTTGTTGACCGGCGAGCGCACAGACCCCAAAGACGTGACGCTCGCGGAGTCCTATGCCAGGACCGCCGGAGAAATTCTCACGATGTCCGACGAGCAGTTCTTCTCTCGATTTGGAGAAGCAGCACCGGCCATCCGCGCCTTGGAGGGCTCGACGGATGAGAACGCCCGCCGCCTCCTCGATCTGCACAAACGACACGCACAAGAAGTAACCCAGGTTTTGACCGCTGCTGTCAAGCAACGAGCCCGAGACATCGTGAAAAGGCGGCTGCCCCCGTCTTGCCTGCTCATGCTGGCAGGTTGGCCCAAAAAACAACAAGTGGAGACGCTGGTTCATTCGCCGGATTTTAGGATGGTGCGGCATGGCGAAACTACTTGGGAGTTGAGCACAAACCAGGCGCGGGTAACCGAACGCCTTATCAAGGCCATGCGGGATAGAACTCCAGTAATGAGCCAAGCCGCCCTTCTGGAAGAATTGAACATCTCAAGTGAACGACTCCGGGACGTGTTCAAGGGGTCCTCGGCATGGAATACTCTCGTCGTCAAAGGTAAGACAAAGGGTACCTACCGCATCAACCCGAAGTTTTCCCAGTAATTTCCCCTCTGCTCCCCCCGTAGTACCCACCCTCTCATTGTAATCTTCTGCCAAGAACACCAAAAAAGGTGCGCTTGGCATGAAAGAACAACGCGAAGAATTCCTGGATAAAAACATTGCCTTCTGGCAGCCGAGGACCTCTCGAAAGCTGACCAGTGAGGACGCTCGTCTGATGACGGAGCGGGTGGTGGACTTCCTCACGATCCTGGCTGAGTGGGAGGCCAAAGCCAGCCCCGCGCAACTCTCCCCAGGAGACACCCATGCCCCCTGAAGCCTCCGGGCAGCTTCCCCTGGCCATCTCTGAGGTAGAGATTCTCCCCGTTAAACCCCAAGGCGGGCTGGTCGCCTTTGCCTCCTGTGTCCTCAACGGCCAAATCTACCTGGGCAACATCGGAATTCATACCCGCCCGGACGGCTCCGGTTACCGCCTGGTATTCCCGGTCAAGATCCTGCCCAACGGAAAGCAGATTCACTGTTTCCACCCCCTCACCCGTCAAGCGGGGGACCTGTTTTTACAGGTAATTATCAGGAAGTTTGAGGAGTTAATCCGAAGTGTCGAACGTGGCGAAAACGTGTTGGCAACGTCAAAACAATGTGGAGGTTCCGGTGACAACAGTCCGACAGTTTCTTGAAACGCTATTTCCTGATCTCAGGGGCGGATTCATCGAGATAAGAGCGATCCACCCTCTCGACCCAGACCCACAGTCCCGGTTCTATCCTTCTCTCGAAGCCTTTTCCGCCGAGCAGGTGGGCATTGACGCCCTCGCCAAGCAATTCCACGTCTACTTCGGGGTCTGCCCCCGGAGCCGACAGGAAGGGACCAAAAATGCCGTCAAGCTCGTCTGGTGCCTGTGGGCGGACCTGGACGCCAAGACCTTCAAGGGGGACAAGCCGGAGTCCCTCAAGCGCCTCTGCGAGTTTCCGCTGACGCCAACCGCCATTGTAGATTCCGGTCACGGCTACCACGCCTACTGGCGGCTCAAAGAGCTTGAGGAAATCACCGGCCCTGCCGACGTTGCCAGAATCGAGGCGCACTTGAAGGCACTGGCCTTTGCTCTGGGTGGGGATCGCCAAGTAGCGGAACTCGCCAGGATTCTCCGCCTCCCTGGGACCCACAACGTCAAAGACCCCGCCGCACCCGTTCCCGTGACGATTGAGGCGTTCGAGCCGGACCGGCAGTACAGCCTCTCAGAGTTCACCGACTTGTTGAGTGTCACTGTTCCCGTCATCCCGCACCAGCAACCTCCCCAGTCTGCCGCTTCGGACACGCAAGAATGGGCGCAGAAACTCCTGACCGGCTGCCAATTCTTCCGATGGGCCACCACGCACCAAGCGGAGGTTTCCGAGCCGTTCTGGTACGCCGTGGCCTCCAACTGCGCCCCCTTCGAGGGAGGACGTGAGCAGTTCCACCGCTTCAGCCGTGAGCACCCGACCTACAGTGCGAAGGAGGCCGCCCGCAAGTTTGACCATGCGGCGAAGGACACCGGCCCCCATTCTTGCCGCTATGTTCAGGAGCAGGGCTTCGACTGCTCGGGGTGTTCGTGGAAAGACAAGATCACCAGCCCGGCGGCGCTCGCTCACAAAGACGTGGAGTTGCCGGGGCGAATTGAAGCGCTTCAGCTAGGCCAGCTACGCCCCTTGCAGGACGTAATCGCCCGCGTCGCGCAAGTTCCCTCCGCGCTGGAACAGGAAGCCTACCTGCGGGCCATTGCCGTGAAGAAGCTCGGCTACTCCGTTGGGGCGCTGCGCCAAGAGCTGGCGCGACTGACGCCGAAGCCGGAACAGCCAACGGCTGGCGGTGGCTCCGAGGAGACACGATTTTCCGCCGTCTTTCCAGGCTTGGTGGACGTGGTCGAGCATCAAGGACAGCCCGCTTATCTGGTCAAGGCGGGAGAGCAGCTTGTGATCCAACCCGAGGCCGTCGTTGAGGGGGTCCGGTACCTTCCGCCTCCCAGGGAGCAAATCCCCTGGTTGATGCCGCGAGCGGATGAAGTGCTGCGGTTCTACGAGGAGCAACGCGGTCAAGGTGCGGCAGCGGACGCCCTGCTCTTTGACGATCTTCGGGCTTACCACCAGGCTATTTCCGACCTGCCCGATGAGCGGCACTACGATCTGCTGGCGGCGTGGGATTTGCACACCTACCGGCTGGAGCCGTGTTTGTTCTCGCCGATCATCTGTTTCTTCGCGGTGCCGGAGCGCGGCAAGAGTCGGACGGGTAAGGGCATGATCTACGTCGCCTATCGAGGCGTCCACGTTGAGACCCTTCGGGAATCCAACCTCATCCGGCTGGCGACGCACTGGCGGGCTACCCTCTTTTTCGATGTGATGGACCTGTGGAAGAAGGCGGAGCGCCACCAGAGCGAAGACGTGATCCTGCACCGCTTCGAGCGGGGCGTCCGCATCGCCCGCGTCCTCTACCCGGAGCGCGGCCCGCACCAGGACACTGTCTACTTTGAGCCGTTTGGGGCCACTATCATCGGCACCAACGAGAACGTCCATCACATCTTGGAGACTCGGGCCATCCAAATCACCATGCCGGAGAGCGCCAAACGGTTTGATCTGGAGGTGACCCCGGAGGCAGCCCGGCCCCTCAAAGAACGCCTGGTAGCCTTCCGCGCTCGCTACCTCGGGCAGCCGTTTCCCGACCTGCTGAAACCGTCGGCGGGGCGACCGCCGGGGTGCTGCCGCCGGTCAAAGGGTACCTGAAGCGTATCCGAGAAATCTGTGACCAGTACGGCGTCGTCATGATCCTTGATGAAGTGATGAGCGGTATG
>Ga0210019_1001703_pt1 | contig 22799 bp, 26 predicted proteins | sample CryGeyCG2114_020_2_FD_183969 | JGI IMG/M metagenome (GOLD analysis project Ga0210019, IMG submission 183969) | Groundwater microbial communities from aquifer - Crystal Geyser CG11_big_fil_rev_8/21/14_0.20 (SPAdes) (version 2) | ecosystem: Environmental > Aquatic > Deep subsurface > Groundwater ...
TTTTGGTAGTTCTAACCCTCACTCTTAAATTGTACCCTTAGTACGTAGAAGCTGGTGCTAATTCGGTGTTTAGACTGTTGTAAAAGGAAACTTAACTCCTAATCCCAAAAATCTGCAGAAGTCGGGACATATAATATGCTCCGCCACCAATCATTATCAAGATTGCTACAAGGGCAAAAAATATCAATCGCATACTGTATCAAATGTACCGTATTGCAGGCGTAAACTCAATACCTAACAGAAGACAAAAGACGCGGGCGTATGCAATACGCCCCTACGAATACCGGGCGGGATGACCCCTGCCTTGCCGGCAGGCAGGCCGCCCCTACGGAATACAACAAACGCGGGCGCACGCGGTACGCCCCTACAGGTGTTTAAATTTGCGAACGAGTTTTAAACGTGAGAGTTCACGCTGTAACGAAGCCTCAACTTGTGCCATATCTATATCGAGTGGATTTTCTTCCAGTAGTTTTTCGGCACTACGTTTTGCCTCCTCTATCTTTGCCTCATCCAACTCCTCTGCCTCTTCGGCCATATTTGCCAAAATTTCAACTTTATCTGCATGCACCTGCAAAACCCCACCATCAACAAATAATACAAACGGCTTTTCTTCGCCTTTTATTACAATCAAAACTTCCCCCATTCCCAATGGCGACATGAGTGAAACGTGGTTAGGCAGTATTGTTACAACCCCTTCAACTGTTGGGATAGAAACTTGCTCAATGTTTTCGTTGTCGAATACCGTGCGCTCAACTGTGGTAATTGTTGTGTGTAGCATTTTTTAGGTTAGTAATTAGTAATTCGTAATCCGTAAACCGTAAACCGTAAACCGGAACTCATAAGTCGCAGACCGTAATGAGTAGAAATAACTAACCCAATACTCAACGATTATTCACTCTTTTTTCAATTTTCGAATTACGGATTACGTATTACCAATTACGCTTTACGTATTACGTATTACGGTTTACGAGTTCCGAATTACGCTTTACGTCTCCTTCACTTCCTCAATTCCACCCTTCATGTAAAAGTTGTCTTCAGAAATGCCGTCAAGTTCACCATTAAGGATCATGCCAAATCCTTTGACCGTATCTTCACGTTTTACATACTTGCCTGCTCGACCGGTAAACTGCTCTGCTACAAACATGGGTTGACTTAAAAATCGCTGAATTTTTCGTGCGCGGGAAACCGTAAGTTTATCTTCATCTGACAACTCATCAACACCCAAAATCGCGATAATGTCTTGAAGATCATTGTAGCGTTGTAAAACTTTTTGTACACCGCGCGCAACATTATATTGTTCGGCTCCCACAATTTGCGGATCAAGCCCTCGTGAGTTTGACGCAAGCGGATCAACTGCAGGATAAATTCCTTGTTCAGAGATAGCACGTGAAAGCGTAATGGTTGAATCTAAATGTGAAAATGTTGTTGCAGGCGCCGGATCAGTGTAATCATCGGCGGGAACATAAATTGCTTGAAGGGAAGTTATCGAACCTTTTGTCGTTGAAGTAATACGTTCTTGTAAATCACCCATCTCTTTTGCAAGGGTTGGTTGATACCCCACGGCAGATGGAACACGCCCTAAAAGTGCTGACACCTCGGCACCAGCCTGGGTGAACCGGAAAATATTATCAATAAAAAGCAGTACGTCACGACCTTCGTCCCTAAAATGTTCAGCCATGGTAAGACCGGTAAGTGCAACACGCATACGCACTCCAGGCGGCTCATTCATCTGACCAAACACAAGCGCTGTTGATGTAATAACACCCGACTCGGTTGTTTCGCCAATAAGATCGTTTCCTTCACGCGTTCGTTCACCAACACCTGCGAATACGGAATAACCTTGGTGAAAATCAGCAATACTACGAATAAGTTCTTGAATGATCACGGTTTTTCCTACTCCCGCTCCTCCAAACACACCGATCTTTCCACCCTGGATAAAGGGAGCGATCAAGTCAATGACTTTAATCCCTGTTTCAAAGATTTGGGGTTTTACTTCTTGTTCGGTAAGTAGTGGAGCACTTTGGTGAATAGCTCGAGTTTTTGTTGCATTCACTGGACCTTTATTATCAACAGGTTCTCCCAAAACATTCATAACACGACCTAACACTTCTTCACCAACCGGAACCATGATCGGTTCACCACTGTTGGTAACCACCATTCCTCGTACAACACCCTCGGTAGCACCAAGGGCAATACACCGAACAATCCCTTTGCCTAGCTGTTGTTCAACTTCAAGCGTGAGATGAACCTCATCAACCATAAGCGCACTAAAAATTTCCGGCACATGACGCTCGTCAAAGGAAACGTCAATAACATTGCCCAGAACTTGCGTTATCTCACCCTGAGTTGTGGTGTTTTTTGTATCTGTCATTTTTACCTTATCATTCTACCCTTTGGTTCCAAACTTTATCGCACCGACTTTTCGTAACACATTACGTTGACCCTGCAGCTACAATCTCTGAAATCTCTTGTGTAATAAGCGCCTGACGTGATTTGTTAAACGATAATTTGAGCGCGTCGTTAAGACTTTTTGCGTTATCAGTAGCACTTTTCATGGCGATCATGCGCGCACTATATTCTGACGCAACCGCCTCAAGCCGTGCCTGGTACATTTGTGTTTCAAGATATCGCGGAATAAGCGCATCAAGAATCGCAAACGCATCTGGTTCAAAAACAAAATCCCCCGTAGATGTGTGACCATCTTTGCGTTCATACTTATCGTCAAACTGTGCAAATAATGTTTCGTCAAACGGCAACAGCATTCTACTTACCGGGACATACGTTACGGGATTAATAAAATCAGGATAGATAACTATCACACTACTAACTTTTTTATCGATATACTCTCCCTCAATCAGTTTAGTGATAGGACGAATGTCACCTGTTGTTGGATTTTCAGACAGATGGGAAAAATCGGCGGTAACGGTTACATCATTGCGCGCGAGTTGTTCACCAATCTTTTTACCGATAGAAATTACCTCTACATTTTTGCCTTGTTTTTTAATTGCATCAACTGTTTTTAAGGTGTGACGCAAAACTGTTCCCGGAAGTCCACCCGCAAGCCCTCGTTGAGTTGAAAACACCACAACAAGAACAGTTGGTGCATCTTTCGAATAGGTTGCATCAAAAAGAGGATGTAGTGTCGAAACGCTCTGCTTTAATTCAAAAAGCATTACTTTGATTTTTTCGGTATACTGCTTGCCATGTAGCGCACGGTCTTGTGCTTTTTTCATACGTGATGCGGCAACCATTTGCATTGCATGCGTAACTTTTTCGATGTTTTTTACCGAAGTGATTCGGCGTTTAATTTCACGTAATTTTGACATTTTTGTAGAAAGATAGCTCGGACATTTTTACAAAACCCGCTAGGTTACTCTTTTATAGCGTATGTCTTGAAAAAATCTTCTAATAATTCGGTAACATCGACAATGTTGGTCGACTGCATGTATGCAATGAACTGTTCTTTAAAATCTGAGATGCCTTCGATTGAGATTTTGTCAAGATACCCCTCGTTGACAGCAGTAATAAGGGCAATCTGGGTGGCAACGGGCAACGGCTCGTATTGTGGTTGTTTTAAAATCTCTTTGATTCGACGACCGCGCTCAATTCGTGACCGAGTTTTTTCATCTAAATCGGCACTTCCAAACTGTGCAAATGCTTCAAGCTCTTTAAACTGTGCGAGTTCGAGTCGCATCTGACCTGACACCTTTTTCATTGGCTTTGTTTGTGCGGCTCCACCAACACGTGACACTGAATTGCTCGGATCAATGGCAGGCCTAAACCCTGCGTTAAACATTTCGTTCTCAAGATATATCTGGCCATCAGTAATGGAGATGATGTTTGTCGGAATATACGCGCTCACATCGCCAAACTGCGTTTCAACAATAGGAAGCGAGGTAATTGACCCTCCACCACTTTCATCATTCAAGCGACAAGACCTCTCCAAAAGTCGCGAGTGAAGATAAAAAATATCACCTGGGTACGCTTCTCGGCCTGGTGGACGACGAAGAACAAGTGAGATCTGTCGGTATGCCCAGGCATGTTTAGTCAAATCATCGTAAACGATCAACACATCTTTACCTTGCTGTAAAAAGTATTCCCCAATAGCTGTTGCAGAATACACCGAAAGATATTGCATCGCCACAGAATCAGACGCTGAAGCCGCGACGATCGTAGTATAGCTCATAGCTCCTTGCTCTTTTAAAATCTGGGCAATGTTTGCAACACGCGACTGTTTTTGGCCAATTGCCACGTAAATACAGATAACGGGATCTTTTTCGTTTTTCTGGTTAATAATTGCATCGATAGCGATAGCGGTTTTTCCTGTACTTCGATCTCCAATGATAAGCTCCCGTTGACCACGACCTACAGGGATCATGGCATCAATAGCGGTTATACCTGTCTGCAACGGAACTGTGACTGGTTGACGTTTCATAACGCCTGGCGCAATCTTTTCAACCGGCATAAGAGTCTGGTTGTCACTAAAAGCTGCACCACCATCTATTGGCTCACCGATGGCATTAACTACGCGTCCAACTGTTTCATCTGAAACAGGAATCGACATAACTTCTCCGGTACGTTCAAACACATCACCCTCGGAAACAATCGCAAAATCACCCAAAACAACAGCACCAACCTCTTGCGTTGCAAGGTTTAAAACCATTGCGCTTATTTTTTTTTCGGGGCAAAATACACGCTCCCCCATCTGAACTTTGGAGCAACCGTCCAAAATAATAACTCCATCCTCTACACGTTTTACATTCCCCACATTTGCAATATGCGGAGCCTGCTGTTGCGACAACGTTTGTTTTATGCTTTCAAGTAGATCGTTTTCCATAATTAGTTACTGGTTGAAGCTAATCGCCTTGCTACCGAATCCTCATACACATAATCTTCGAATACCACTTTTATCCCCCCAAGGAGGCTATCGTCTTTTATAAACTCTACTGTTTCAGACTGGGGAAATTTTCCCTTAATAGCGGTCTCTAATTCCTGTTTTTCTTTGTCTGACATCTCTCCCGCAAAATATACTACCGTTGGCTTCTGCGTAAAATGATCCCGTAACTTTTCGTACACATATTTCACAGTATCCTTATCACTTGTTGCAAGAAGTTGTGCAACTATTTGGTCAGCGATTGATAACGTAGAATTATTCATGGTTAATAAACTTATCGACCGCAGTTTTGGTTATACTGTTTTTTTGCTCGCTAGTTATTGACTCTCGAAGGACATGCTCAGCCGCAGAAATGGCGATCTGCGACACTTCATCTTTTATCGAATCCTTAATCCGTCCGCGTTCAATCTCAATATCGTTTGAAGCCTTTTTGAGCAACTCATCTGCTTTTTTCTGTGCGTCGTCTTTTAAGGTTGCACTTAATTGCTTACCCATCTCACGTGCCTGACCAAGAATTTTTTGTGCTTCATCCTTTGTTTCAGCAAGCATCGCTTCTTTATCTTTCTCCAGTTGAGTCATCCTTTCGTTAAGATCGTTTTGAACGCGCGCGTTTTGTTCTACTTGCTCCTTACGCTGTGCAAGTTGCTTAAGAACAGGCTTATACAAAAACCGATTAAGGACGTACAGCAATATGGCGAAATTAATCGCTTGAAGAACGATAAGTTGTACATCAATACCTAACTTTTCCATAATTTGGCTACAGTACGAAAATAATAATAAGCGATACTACTAAAGCATATATTGCTAACGCCTCAGCAAACGCAATTGCTAAAATAAGGTTAGTACGAATATTGTTTGTTGCTTCTGGGTTGCGACCAATCGCTTCCATCGCCCCTTTTGCAAGTAATCCAATACCGATACCAGGACCCACAGCCCCAAGACCGATTGAAATTGCCGCCGCTAGTGCTTTCATTGATTCAAGTTCCATATATGTACACCTCCTTCATTTTACTGTGCGTGTTCAACTGCAACACTCATAAATACTAATGATAATACCGCAAACACTGTTGCCTGAATAAATCCAACAAATATCTCTAACCCTAAAAACGGAATTGGTAGTACTAACGGGATTAAAGAACCCATCACGACCAGTAAAACCTCTCCTGCAAAAATGTTACCGAATAAACGGAACGCAAACGATAAAATACCTGAAAACACACCAACAAACTCCAATATTCCAACGAATGAATTCATGCCGTCGGCGTTAAAGTACTTAGATAGATGTTTTTTAATTCCTAAAAACTTAAACCCATAATACTGGGTGACCCCAACAGAGATAAGAGCTAGTGCAATCGTGGCGTTTAAATCGGTTGTCGCGGCCCTAAAAAGTGGAACGACCGTGGATTCCCCGTGCTCAACGACTTCAAGACCGATACCTGTTATGCCAGGAAGTAGCCCAAACCAATTGGCAATAATAATAAAAAGAAAAAAAGTCATAATGAGGGGAAAAAAGATTGGTGCATTCTTCCCGGCAATACTTTCAGTGAGATCGTAAAAAAACGCAATAATTTGTTCAACAAATGACGTAAATAGTGTTGGCTTTTGGGACTGAAACGCACGATGAGCGAAAAGAGCAAAAACCGAAAGAAGAATGGTAACCACAACTGCCGTTAACAAAGCGTTCGTGACCGCAATGGGTCCAATATGAAAAAGCGTTTCCGCTGCAATAGAGATGTGATGTTCCATAGGCTAGTTTTCGGCCTCATAATAACATGTTAAAACAAATATGCAACCAGTACACAAGAAAGTTTTAACTAGTTTATAACGGAACAAGCAACATCTGAGATTCGCCGTTTATACAATGATCCGCGTCCCAGTCAGCATCGATTAACTTTTGCTCTTCGGACGGTGGAATAGTATTTGCATTAGCAGCATCTCCTTGAATACCTACATATACACCAAAATCAACTAAACACCCGTATCTGTCATATGGACCCGCTGCCCGTGGTGGCCAGTAATTGTAATCATACTCTCCCCCGTAAGGAGTATTCGGGTAAGAATCAAGGTACGGACCGCCCCATGTGGAGGTGATGGTAGTATTCCAGTTTGCAGGGCAATGAGCACAGGGAGGAAGCGGAGAAATTGCTACTCCCGTATCGGGATTTGTTGGCAACGCTTGCATGAATCCCGGATCCATTCCACGACCTACATCTGGAGGATAAAACCCGTTGTCGAGATAATACCTTTTTACTGCTTGTTTCATTTCAGTTGCCGTAGAAATTGCAACGCCTGTCTTGCTCTTATTTAAAGCGCCGCCGAATGACGCAATACCTATCCCCGCCAAAAGCCCGATAATTACAATGACTACAAGAAGTTCGATAAGAGTAAAACCACGCCTCATTAGATTTACCCTAACAACTATTAAACATTCTCACAAGCCCAACCATTCGAAACTTACGGCGTACACGATGTTGTATGAGCTGCAACACTAGTAAACTCGGGTAACAGGTAGTATTCCATCCTCCCTGCCTGAGGAGTATACGCACGCATCCTCCCTGTAGACAGATTTCCATCATCCAAAGCTTGGTCTAACATGGTCATTTCACCCGTTGGCACGCTTTGAATGCTAATAGTGTATCCATCGGGAACGTCGGGACTACTCTCCCACTTTTCCCAGTGATACGCAAAATTCCATGGATTGACCGGCCATTTTTCAACATATGGACCAGACCATCCACCAGGGTTGGGAGCAAAAGTGCCTGATATTAAAAAGGCACGCTCACAACTGGTATCCCAGGTATGATCATGGGGAGGCGGAGAACCAGTATCAATGCTGTATCGGGTTAATGCACTCTTGATTTCTGTTATGTCAGAAACTGCTTTTGCAATCCTCCCCCGTGCAAGAGATCCGCCGAAAGATGCAATACCAATCCCCGCCAACAATCCTATGATGACTATTACAACGAGAAGTTCAATCAGTGTAAAACCTTTCACAGACTTATCGTATCAATAGAAACATACGACCACAAGCCCGATCGTTCTAAATGAGTATGAATCTTCTTGACAAACGTACGCAACGTACGGTACCATATAAGTATGCCTCCAACACTTCGAATCAACGCCACCACTGCGCGGAAAAATTTATACAATCTGATAGATCGGGTTGGCCGAGGAACATTGCGCGTGGTGATACATAAAGAAGGGACAGATAACCCTGTCATATTAACGTCCGCAAAAAGTATTGATCTGGCTTCTCCCCAGGACCAACTCCAAATAGCGGCAGATACGGAAGGAGCACTCTCCGGTGGCAGCTACGATCCAAACGAGGCAAAAAAAGCCAAAGAAATATTCGTTACCGAATATCAAAAACATCATGACAGGAAATGACTATTTCCTTGATACCAATATAATCCTTCGACACCTTCGCCAAGATCATCCGGCGCTATCTCCAAAGGCTTCGACCATAATTCGCCGCATCGCAGAACAGAAAATCAATGCATACATTCACAGTTTGGTACTTCATGAAGCACTATACGTTCTTGAGCATGTGTATAATAACGAGAGGAAAGATATTAGCAACAATATTTCACAGCTATTGCAGCTTGAAAATCTGCTTCTTCTTGATGTTTCAAAACAACTCATGCAACAGGCGCTTACCGATTATGCATCCGTTCGCGTTGATTTTCCCGATTGTCTTTACGGCGCAATGGTCAAAGAACGGGGTATGCACCTTCTCTCATTTGATAAGGATTTTCAAAAATTGCAGATACCGACGCTCACGTCAGTAAAATAAAACCATGAGGATGCGCAAAAACAAATCCGGCATATCGATGCCAATAAACGTTAATGTGCGCTATGACGCGACACTGGCGAAGATAACTGGCTGTCGTGAAGAACCCATCATGATGAGCGAGGATAGTACCTTTTTGCCGGGAACTCTCGGGTTTGACATAAACGGCATCCCGCCGAAAACATACACTTCGCTTGTTGGTGGGGATATAGTAAATTTTTCGGTTCCTGCCTCATTCAAGTAAATAGGGCGTCGAGCCTCGCCTGACCATAAAATTAGTCCCTTCTCTCAATAATAGAAACGGGGTCCAAGGTTGAAAGCTGCCAAAAAACCGTAGCAATGCTAAATATACTCACCGCAAGGGGAATAGGTAAAGAATACTTCAAAACATCAAACTGAAAAAGATCAAGCGGAATAAACGCTTTTGGTACGTAAAGTGTAGCATTTAACCACGCAAATAAACCCCACGTGATAAAGACCCCAAGCACCCACCCTACTATAATAATAACAAAAACCTCTAAGATGGTTTTCTTTAAAATAAACTTTTTTGAATACCCAATTGCCGTCAACAAACCAAACTCGTTCGCCCGTTGCATGAAAAAGATTATTTTTAGTAGTGCTACCGACATGGCAATAACAATTACAATGATTGAACTCACCAACATAAAAACCAAGTTAAGCGATTTAAAACCATTATCCATCCTATTTCGCAGTGATGGTTCTGTTTCAAAATAAAGGAACGGGTGTTCTTTCTTTAACCTCTCCACGTCTTTTAGTATTTCCTGATATTTACCATCCTGTGGCGCGACAAGATACCATGTGGTTATTGATTGCTTTTGATTTACAAAACCATAACTCCCCAGACCAAACGAGTCACTGTCTGTGTCAACTGTTCCTGACAACACAAACTCGCCCGAAATAGTGTCATACTCATCAACTGCTTGACCAAAAACCTCACCAACAAAAAGCTGTTTATTTTTTGCCATTTGAGTTGTAAATACAACCTCATTACTGTTTTCTTCTGGCATGGTTCCTTCGTTTAACTTAAGTCCTACATGCCCAAAAAACGTTGGGTAATCTTTCTCTTTTAAGAAAAAAACGGGTGTATCAATATCACCTGAAAGCGTATATCTTTGTGTCGTGCGGACCTGTGTTTCGATAATGTGTTCCACGCTTCCTAGGTTTATTAGTTTATCTTCTAGCTGGCTTTTGGTTAATCCTTCAGACTCTGCTTCGTTTATAAATACAACGATATACTTCTCATAGAAGTTAAATCCCCTCAATACATCCTGTTGTACGGTATTGAGTATCGCTGGTGGAGCCATCATGCCAAGGACGGAAAGAATTAAAATACCGATAACTGGGAAAATCTTTCGTTTATTATTCCAATAGTAAACCCAAATTGATAGTGGTTTCAAAGAGTATTCCCTTCTGTTAATGCACCGTCCCACATGGTAAAAATTTTATCTGCATTATTAAGGATAGAATCATCATGCGTAACCGTAACCACACAGGTATCTTTGGCTAACTCGTACAAATAATCCACTACCTTTCGACCCGTATGATGATCAAGCGCCGCAGTTGGTTCATCTACAAAAATTACTTTTGCCTCATTAGCTAATGCTCTTCCAATTGCAACGCGCTGACGTTGTCCGCCAGAAAGTTCATACGGCTTTCGTAATTCGAACCCCTCAAGACCTAAACGCTGAATTATGTTTTGGACTCTCATATCAGCATCTTTGCCTTCTTTGCTGGCACCAATACGTATATTTTGCTTCACGTTAAGGTAGTTAATAAGGAAATGTTGCTGAAAAACAAAACCCATCTGTAAACGCCGAAGTAATGATCTCCCCTCTGATGATTTTGGATATACCTTTTCGCTAAAATATATCTCTCCATGTGATGGTTGCCTAATACCAGAAAGAAGATATAAAAGCGATGTTTTACCTGAACCCGAAGGTCCTAGTATTCCAAAAAATCCTTTCTCGGGAAGTTCTAAACTAACATTATCAACTGCAATAACCTCAGAATTAGCATCTTTATAGGTTAGTGATAGATTGATCGTTTTTATAAGCATTGTCATAATAATAGCGTATTATAGTCTCAATGAATGCAACATTCACTCCCTAGCTTGTACTCGAACTATTACCTCTCTTCGCCGGAATATTTGCGTTAAAAATCGTGATACACTCTTTTTAGTTTGAATCACGAGCACGTTTGAAAAATACTTGTAGGTCAGATTGCAAGATTTTGCAAACCTTGTACAGGCAGCGAAGAGACAACTGCTTGTCTCTGAGAACAAATAGAGGTTTTCGTCTCGAAAAACGTAACCCATTTGGCTGATATAAAGATGCGCACACTATAATTGCACGCAGTTCAACATCCACGCAGTTCAACATCCAGTGTTGACTTTGTTTTCACAACAGCAAAAACACAGGGCCAGATACAGATTTGAAGTACCGTAACAAAAATGGCGCGTTTTTAGAGATCATTGAACCAACCCAATAGTACGTGTAATTCTGTTAACAATTGGTGCGTTTATCTTGCTACAAAGCAAAACTAAACATTCGATGTTTAGTGGATACAGTAACACGCCCACGCCTACACTGAAATATTAGTGTAAACTCGTGATAGTTTGTTATAGTTTCAGGGTATAGCTCAGTTGGTAGAGCGCCGGGCTGGGGGTCCGGAGGCCGTCAGTTCAAATCTGACTACCCTGACCACTAGTTAAGTTTACTTAACTTTGGGAGTATTTGGGTACAAAACTCCACTTCCATTTTTCATTTGGTATTTCCAAGAGACCGTCCGCCCAAGGCGGATTTTCGTGTACTATATACGTATGCGCTCAATGTTTGTTCCCTACTTAGCACTCGCGTTACTACTTCTTTTGGGGGGAATACTTGTCTTTAATATCTCAAAAGACCAACCAACAATACCGTATAATTCAAACACCAACCCTGAAGTTTATATTGAGCTTAATCGATCAGTCTTTCGCCATAACGGACAAATGTTTGAACCAGTTACGCTACGCCTTGTGAATAACACTTCCCAACCCATGTATTACCTTACCGGATGTGCAGTAACGACCCCAACCGTTTACACGATTGTTGACGGTAACCAAACCCCACTTTTGCCACAAAACAGTGCTGTATGCATGGCAATGCCACAAGTAATTGAAGTACTCCCACATGAGGATTCAGTGTTCGGTTGGAATCAACAAATACAGGGTGAGTTTGTGCCAAACGGACAGTACCAACTTGCCGTCAACTATAGTTTTGAAAAGACGGACCAGTTCGCGATTGGAGGTATAGGCACCGTCATCTCGGATGTTTTCACGATAGAAAAAGTTGTGTGGGGTAAATCTCAAGAGTTGAAAATCTGCGATCTTTATGATTCCGGTTTCCACAGTAATGACTTTTATTATTCAAAGCAAGATTGCCTCAACATGATTTCGGACGTAATCCAACATCCAGTGTTGACTTTGCTTTAGTAACAGCAAAAACACAGGGCAAAATACAGGATTAGAGATATGTTACTTCCACACATCGTAGTTCATCCGCTTTATTTTGTGACGATTATCTTTACGATGTTGAAGAAGCAACATGCTCCCCTTTGAAGTCCTAGTGTAAACAAGTTCACCACCACCAACGTACTGTTTCCAGTTTTTTGCAAAAATATTTGCGCGTTTTTTATTCGTAGAAAGCACCGAAGGAACGGGATGGTAGGCAATATTTTCTTGTGTAATAACTCTAAACAACTTGCGCAGCATCCACCAGATCGGTGAATAGAATCCGATTTTTATTCCATCTGTAGTCCGTGAAACAAGATATCTTTGGTTAGTAACTGGACCCAACAGTTCCTGTAAACACGTAGTAAACATCTGGGCATCACCAGTTGTTGCATAATCCAAATACACATCAAACTGTCCGCCAGAATCTACAACAACGCGCACATTATCAACAGACTGCGTAGGATACACTAGGTTTGTTTCCCGCAACGACTTAAAAAGCGCCTTTCCAATATCGAGCAAAAACGAATCCAATGGAACCTCGATGAATCCCTTAATAATATATTTTTTAACATTTTTACCCGCAACAAAAACCACACCAGAAATAAATAGTGTGACAAGTACAAATAACACAGTATGGTAATACAATCCAACATCCAACGCATTGCCGAAAATGTAAATATACCAAAACGCAAAGGAACCAATCGCTATCAACACGTTATTAAAAATCGCCTTGAGACTTTCCTTCAAAGTAAACACCGTTTTAAACTTAAGATCTTTTGCATCAAGTTTTGTGGCTGAATATTCAAAGTTCGAATACTCTTCCCCGATTTTCCACTCACGGTAGATTCGCATTCTATTACGTGCTTTGGCAAGCATCCGAGCGTTTATCAATCGGTACCCAACATTTTTAAACCCAACCGTTGCATATTCAAGTCCCAAACTTTCATCAACGTGTAAAATCCCTTTAATTATTTTTCCACCAGACCCAAGCCCATAAAACCTGCTGTGCTTTTTAAAAAATCTTTCAAAATCCTGATTGCCTTTTTCAAAAGACGGATCTACACAAACTACATCCCAATTATTTGCGACCTTGTTGACTGCATTTGGATCTAAGCGAATTGAGCGACCGCGTATTTGATTAACTGTTTGACTTGTGGTTGCGGACGTTAAATCGACAAGCGTATTAAGCGACAAACTATCCCAACCTTCACCAAGCAGTCCCCTGGTTCCCACAATACAGCGCACAATGCCTTGCTCAAAAAGTTCCGTCATCATGCGCACATAGGTGTTTGATCTCCAATCCTTGCCTTTGCCAACAACCTCTACGATACTCGCATACTCTGTTTGTTTTGTTTCAAATTCAAACGTAAACCCACTCTTTTCTTGCCATTTTCTCATTGCACCTAAGATCTCGGGTAACTTGTCAGAATCAACAAGCACTGTTTGACCGGTGAGTAAAACCGACTCGAGTTTTGTTGTGACAGGATCACTAACAATATATCTAAATGCACGCACAGCACCACCGGCATCGGCATCTAAAATGCCTTCTAAATATTTAGCCGCAGTTGCACTTTGCTTTTCAAAATCAGTAATCACCACCGCACGAATCTGCTCACCCATTGAACTCATTTCTGTAGCAAGAATGTTAACCAAGGCTTTATCTTTTGCTTCGGATAAGGATAAAATCATATCAGCAGTTGAGCGAAACTTGCGCATGCCTTTTTCAGTAAGTGCATAACCAAAAGATTTAAGAACTCCTTTTATTTCTCTCAGCTCGTCGTGAAAAACCTGATCCTCACTAACCTGAAGAAAGTTGAGACTGTAATCGGTAAGCAAATACACCCAGTCATCAAGAGTTAACGGCTCCCCCATCTCTTCAATCTCAACAACTTCGCCTGGAATATCAACATCCTGCATCTGAATAAGATATTTTACCCCCGCAACCGCAACAAACGGACGCGAATTAAAAAACGTTACCCACTTCTGTTTACGATTATCTCCAAGCGGACGATCAATAATCCTTTGCATAACCCACTTTCTAAACGATTCACGCATACCAACGTCACGAACAAGCGATTCGAACCGTTTCTGCATCGAATGGATAAACGCTCTTTCACGTTTTGTGGGTGTACAAAAATACACAAGGTCTTGGTACGGAGCAAGGTTTCCTTCTTTTACAACCGCGGGAGTTGGAATCTCAAAATCGATATCTCCAATAATTGAAAGATAATTTTTAAGTTCTTCGTCGTTCGCTGAAATAGGCGGGGTGGCGGTAAGCCCAATAAGTACAACTCCGTTAATTCGACGAATAAGTTCTTTGATTACAAGCGCCCAATAGTCTAACAAATGATGCGCCTCATCAAGTATAATTACTTTCACCCCGCCGGAAACTAATCGGTCAATCAAATCTCTCGCATTCTGGTGTAAAAATCTTGTACCATCAAACTCAGGATTACGAATATACTCACCCTTAATTTTTTTGTAAAATTTTGACAGCTCTTTTGTGTACGCTGCTACATTGTTTTGCCGTAACGTATCAATTCGGGATTGAGCTTCTTCATACGAAACAACGATCCCTTCGTTGATGAGTTTATTTCTCCACTCAAGCAGTGCCACCTCTTCAAGAAACTCAATGTTTTCTGCAGGCGATGACAAGAGTTGATACGTAAAAACATTCATAGGTTTAATATCCAACGGAGAAATACTCACCACATCAGAAAGCTGAATATTTTGATCCTCAGAGATAAACATTGAAACTTTTTCTCGCCATTGCGCTTGAATAGTTGACGTTGGCGCAAACACAACAGCTGGTTCTCCAAACCGTTTAATAAGCTCTATGCCCACAATCGTTTTACCTGAGCCCGGAGGAGAAACTATGTGGAATTTATTCTGCGAATCTTTTGTCGAATCAACTTGGGCAAGGATCAACTTCTGATATTTACGGAACGGGTACTGAAACGAAAGTTTTTGTAATAGCGATTTATCCATAAGGTGACTGTTTGTATGCCATATAAATCTTACCCACAAGTACCCCATACACAAATCCACCAATATGTGCCCACCACGCCGTATCAGAAAACATATCTATGTTAGCAAATAGACTTGCCGTTCCGTTAAAAAGTTGTGTAACGAACCAGAATCCAACAATAATTTGTGCAGGTAAATCCATAGTAGTTATGACTCGAAATAATGGCACCACCGTTTTAATAACATGGTGCGGAAACATAACAAGATAAAAACCAAGCACCGCTGCAATCGCACCACTTGCGCCCAAGATCGGGATGTCGGAATTACGAGAGATTGCATACTGAACAAGGCCTGCAACCACACCTCCGCTAAGGTAAAACAAGACAAATCTTAATTTTCCAAGAACAGCTTCAACGTTATCTCCAAATATCCCCAGAAACCACATATTTGAAATCAGATGCATTAGTCCTGCGTGCACAAACATCGAACTTACTAAAACTCCAAGCGTAATCGGTTCGGAAAAATTTATGTTTTCAGGAACAAGTGCATACGTATTAATAAAAGCAACGAGGTCCGGACTTAAAAACTCAACACCAAAAATAAAAACGGTAAACGAGATAAAAAGAATTGTTACCAGCGGAAAAACACCCGACGACGGATAATCCTTTATTGGCAACATTAATTAACTATAACGTAGAGTTCATTCTATGTCAGCAACAAAAACTCACAACCCGCACGTGTCAATAAAAGGTAGAAATGTCTGCGTGAATGCTTTATGGCCATACGATGTGCGACATCATCGTTCTCCAACCTAAAACGTTCCCTTTAGCATTGGCCATCACATTGTCAACGGTATTTATACCCAAAACCGTACATAATGAAACGGAACTACAGGCAGTAAAACTAGGATATCCCTTATCATTTGAAACCTACGATCTTAGTAGATTGAGTCCACCATCATTTCCCCGAACCTATAGTTATAGCAATATAAATTTTTTGGAAAACTCGAGCGAATTTTCATGGCTTAATTTTTTGCTGTCGTATGCAGTTATTCTTGGTAGCATTGAACTTCTATTTAGTACGATAAAAAACTGTTTTCAAAAGAACCAAAACGTGACATCACACAACACGTTAGCCTTGAGGTTTAGTACCTCTGCTACATCCTTTATGAGTTTTCTCTATTTATCGGTAATTGACCATGACAACCCAAACCTTCTAAGTTACAATACTATTATGGACTTTACCATCAAAAACGAAGATTATATCGATCTGTGCAAAAAAATATTTACTCTCATAAAAAAAGAAATAGAAACTGCAACAGATGCAGAAGCACAATACCCTAAAGTTTTTATTATGTATGAGTTCTTCCGTTTACTACGAGGTGAAGCATTTGCCACAACCCGAGAACCAACTCCGAAATTTCAGAAGGAACTGTACCAAATGGAAGATGAGTTACATAAAGAATTACTAAACATAAAATCTCAAATCAAAAATTGGGAAAAGTGTAACCATTATATTGAAAATCTACAAAGAGATTTGAAATTATAAAAAAGGATTTCTAAAAAGGGCTTAGTAATGTACGACCGCTGTGGTTAGTTTTTCACCCAAAGATTCAAGACCCGTAGTAACCGTGAATGTTCTCTCTTTTTTATTAACAACAATACTTGAGGCGCCGACTAACACAGGAATGTACGTATCTCCCCCATCTGTCTTAAATCCAATCGTTATCTCTGTACCTCCAATTAACGACTGATCAATAAGCATGTTTTCATCACCTAAGTAATTGCTCTTGGTCCCTGTGTACTTACAACTTGAATAAACAACGGGGTTATTCTTGTAACTTTCAAGGATTTCTAAACTTAAAGATGGAACGCCCGCAAATAAACCCTCAATGAAATTGCGAATAGAATCTAGGGCAGGAACAACGCCTCCATAGTCAACATCTAGATCTTCCTCCGACAAACCGACAAGGTTAATAACTAGCATATCATCAATATTATTTTCTGGTATGAGTGACACCATAACGATAATTATACATTGAAAAAGTTGTGTAACAAACCAAACACCAAGCAAAAGTAAGCGATTTCTGCTAAAATGTACCTATGTTCGAGAAAATAGTTTTCCACATCACAAGCGGTAAAACAGATGGACTGTCAATCAATGGGGATAAAAAAACTGTCGCCGCCGCGGCCCAATACCGTTCAACCAATACACCAAACGACCCATTTATTAAAGTTCTTTTTACGGATAGCTCCGGCCTCATCCTACTATTGCATGATGAGCAGATTTACTATTCACAAAAAAAGATTGGCCACTTGCGTCATATCAGTAACTCTGCGATCGGATCAGCCGGTTACGTTGAATACGAAGACCGTAAATTCTTACTCGCAAACAAAGGTGATTATCAGTTTGTTGAAAACGTACTTATTGGATCACCAAACGACATTGAAGGCGAATGTAGATTTTCTGACTACATCAGTAGAGACAATAAACACATATTAAGCCTTGCCGTAAATTCATACACCGGAAAACGTGATGATGTATATGCAACACTTATTGACGAGTCAGCCGTTGTGGTCAAAAAATAGTTATCTCTTTTAATCTCGATATCCTTCAGCCTGAAGTCTAAACGCCGCATTATAAACTCCATCCATTTCTTGTAGCTGCCCATGTGAGCCTTCTTCGATGATCTTACCCTTATCGAGCACAATAATTCGATCAGCATTTCGCACTGTGCTAAATCGATGTGAAATTATAATCACCGTTTTATTAGTAAAGAAGCGATAGATCTTATTGAAGATTTTATACTCGGAAACAGCGTCAATCGCCGCAGTTGGTTCATCAAATATTGCAAGTGGTGCATCACGATAAAAAAACCTCGCGATGGCAAGTTTTTGTTGTTGACCCGTACTTGGTCGTATACCGCCCTCATATTTTTCGCTAAGCAGTTGGTCGTACGTATTGGTATATTCACTAATAAACTGGTGGGCATCGGCACGCTTTGCCGCCTCCACAATCTTTGCACGATTTATCTTTTTTGTTGGCTTTCCTGCAAATATGTTCTCTTCAACCGTAAGATATGAATAGGCATTAAAATCTTGGAACAACACACCTAAATTTTTGTACCAATCATTAATCGACAAATCGTTAATATTGATTCCATTAATCAAAACTCGCCCCTCAGTGACCTGATAAATCCGAGCAATCAGTTTAATGAGCGTTGTTTTACCCGCGCCATTATGTCCAACTAACGCAACCTTTTCTCCACTGTTAATCTTAAAACTTAAATCTTTAAACACATACTTTTCGGCATTAGGATATTTGAAGGAGACATGCTCAAACTCGACCTCTGGTGGTTTTATAAACCGGGGAAGTTTTATCTTGCCATCGCTAACGGCTGGTTCCATTTCAAAAAGAATAACTAAATCGTTAGTCTTGATTGCAAATTCACTCATGAATGAAAGTGAGGATAAAATGTCTTGCATGGAACTAGAAAATGTATCGAGCGCACGAACTTGAAACGTAACACCGCCCAACGTTGTTTTTGCCCACAACAAATTATTAAAGATAATGCCGTACCCAACAACGCTTACGGCCGTATCTAATGCGTTAAGGAAAAACCCTGTTAGCTCACGATTCCTGAATATTCTTAACATTCCCGCGTTATACCAGGAGTAAAAATCGCTGTATTTTTTATCCATAAACTTATACGCACCAACAATGCTAATCTCTTGGAGCGACTGTGGGTTTTCGAGTACATACGCGGCCTCACGAGCTTTACGACGATCTTCAGAGTTACCAACTTGCCATTGAAAATCCTGTTTAATATAATGCCGATCGGGAATGTATTTGATAAGCGTTAACACAACCAGGACTGGAATTAAAAGTGGAAAAAACGAGAACACTATAAAACCTGACGCAATCGCTCGCACAATCTCAGACACAAACGAAACCATTTCTTCGAGCAAATCATACGTGTTATAGATCCACTGCTGACTACGTTGAATTCGATTAACCGTTTCGGGGTTTTCTAAATTCTGTATACCGAGTCGATTAAGCTGCTGGTACAAAAGTTTTTCCAGCTCACTTTGGCTAATTTTACGCAGGCTTCGCGAGGAGTATCGATAGAAATTATTTACCAGTCCTTCAACAAAAATATAGTAGAGAAAAATCATCACCAAATAAGGCACCAAAATGGAAAGATCCTTGCTACCAGATTGTGTCATCAAAACCAATTCATCAATGACAATCGCGGTAATCCATGCATAAAACAAACCACGTAAATCTCGAAGTGCGCGCATAACAATCATCATGATAGTCTTACCTGGCGCCATGCGAAGATAAATCCCAAAGACCCAACGGATTACTTTGAGAAATTCTTTTTGAGTTAGACGTTGAGATTCTGTAGCCACAAGATTAATTTATACCCCAATATCCCGCCTATTAAATACATACAGCGAGAGTGGAGTAAACATAAGCCCACCAAAAAATAATACGGCGATGAAAGAATAATTCACACCAAACACTTCACCTTTTTCAACGTCAAGATTTACGTTTTCAATCCCCTTTTGTGTACCGTAAAACTTAGTGAGATTTGAAAGAACAAGCGGTTTTGAGGATTCCTTACCTTCCATACTGGTAAGTATAACAACAAATTCTGACCTTTGCGAAAAAAGAGACCCTTAATATATATTTGCTACAGACACATATCGACCAAACGTTAAACAATGACCGAGCAAAACATTCTTAAACTTATAAGTCGAATCTACATGATTGATTCCTGATGACGGAAAGTTAGTAATTGAACTATGCGATATGCGCGATTACGCTTATCTCTACCTCAGCTCCAAGCGGCAACTGTTTTACACACACAACTTCACGCGCAGGGAATGGGTCGCTAACATATTTCGAATAAACCTGATTAACGACTGCGTAAGATGCCATATCGGTAACAAATATAGTTGCTTTTACCACGGTTTTAAAGGACGCGCCCGCTTCTTCAAGAACGCTTGTAAGATTTTCCATTATCAACGTAATTTTTTCTTCAAGAGTTCCCTCGAGTAACTGCGCATCAGGGGTTAAATAGATCATCCCTTGGGTAAAAATAAAACCTCCAGCAATTATTGCCTGTGAATGTGGGCTTTCCCCAGGCTGAACAACTTTATCTGTGAGAACCTTTTCCATAAAATAATCTTAACATATTACTTTAGTACTTTTCTCCGATACTTTGTGTCAAGTACCCCAAACTATGTGGTACATCACCTGGTATACACAATGATTCAACCTCCGAATCCTCGTGGGTCGCATTCATCCCCACACTGCGAGGTTTCATGCTTAAAACGAAAAAGAGGTGCCAACTATGCGTCAGCACCTCTTTATGTCAAAATAAAACTACGAATCTACCAAAACCTTATTCTGGGGATCCAAGAACATAGACACCCAAGCTTTGATCCTGAAACTTCAACCTTCCTCCGGGAGCATTACCAAACAAAAGTGTAAGTGCATTCGTTTGTCCCTCTGCATGAGAATCAACTGAGTAACCCAAGGTTGGCTGTTGTCCTTTCTGAGAAACCAGGACAAGCGTAGCATTTGATTGTCCACCTGCAAAAAACTGACACGCCAACCCAACATATGAGTCAACGACCTTGTCATTATAGGAATGCAGGTCCCCCGCATAACCCATAAAAAGTTCATTGCTGGAGGCAAGCATCACATAACAAAGAGTTCGTTCAAATGCAACATCTGGCATCGTCGTCTGTGCAAAAGAAAATAACCCAGAAAGGTCAGAAATAAACCCCTGGGACATATTCGGTTGGTACAATCCATCTACAGCCGAGCGAAAAGCAGGAATAACCTGCGCCACCTCTGGCATCGACGGCATTTCAGGCATAGCAAATTGAAGTGACTCCACCGCATCACCAAGTACATTCCCGACCTGCGACGGCAACGAGTCCATCTGTGGCACCACGTTGACCTTTGGCTGAGCTGCAACACCTGCCGGCGCGGAGGCCGAAGGAGTTACCGGGGAATTAAACATCCACCATGCTGCTACGGCAACTCCAAGAATGAGCAAAATTGGCAAAACATTCGATCGATTATTCATATTCTATTTTTCCTTTTCCTAAATAGATTTGAAATTAGTCTACAGACTAAAATTTGCTACCTTAATCCATCCAGAACCGACCTCAAGAATCCGAATATCGGCGCCCCCCGAGATCAAACCCGAAACCTTTTGGGCGACACAAATATCTATAGAACCTGAGACGGTCGCTACCTTACCACTCCTAACACAGGGAGTTGCCCATTTGTCCGCCCAAAGAATGCGAATTGCATTAGAGGGAACATCAAGTTCATCACACCAAGATACAAATTGAGTTGCCCGCCCAACACCAACACTCGCACTTAGTTCATAACTTCGACCCATGTAAATAAACGACTCGCCGGGCACTAAGTCCAAATGTTTACCCTTATCAATCGTCACAACCCTACAGACATAATCTATACCCATAACATACACAACAATCGATGGGCCGATATTCTGTAGACGGAAAATGGGGCCGGTAGAAGAGAAAACACAAGTCTCTAGCCTAAGCTCCCCATAAATTGCAACTGCCTCATCTTGACGGAGTAAATGTTGCATATCCCAAATCGAATCTCCATCACCTACAGGTCTACTCATGATTCCGAAAAACCACCCATGATCTGAAAGGTTTGATTTACTTGTCCGACTCATGTACCTATCCTTTCGAAACGAAAAATGAAAACGCGAATTCTTAAGCTGCGAAGATTTAACTGCCGCGATTATACTATAAGGCTTCACAAAGAACAAACACAACCCATAACTCGCAACTTATTTATACCTGCTCGCAAATAAAAAAGGGCCAAGCGATTATAGCCGAGCCCTTTGTCTTTTTTCTTCCATCAAAAATCGAAATTCTCAGTTTTTCGTGATAATCCCCTAGGGAAGGATATCAATGCAAAAAATACCAAACGTCCTGCCACGCAAGAAAGTCCTTTGCAATTCAAATTCTTCGGTACGAAACACAAATCACAAAACAAACAACACTGAAAATATCAAAGTACCAATGGCAAATCTGTGCATCAGTTAGCTCCTTGTAGCTAGTTAGTGACTTGATTTTACGACATTTCTCTCGTCGTTATCTAGTCAAGACCCTAAACATATAATGCAGAAATAAATGGCTTCACTGGTCGCGTTCTACTAAAATCAACAAATTCAATAACGTTCGGGGCACTTATATCGCGGACCTTTTGGTCTATCCATTCAGTGCCTGGTAGTGAAATCTGAATCCCATCAGGAGCATCTGGGGTCAAAACGACTGACCCAAAATTGTAATTACCCACAAACACTGCAAATGTAAGCAGAACGAAACTCAAGACTACAATTGCGGTTTTTCTCATCGATTATCCCCTTTGCGAGAACAAAGCTAAAAAGTTAAAGTACTACGCAAGAAATATGTAACAGTTGCATTATACTATCGGATAGCAAGGTAGTCTAAACTAATTGAATAATGGTACTGAACTGAGTACGCCATTTTTCCTAAAAATCGACAGATTATTAACGGACTTTATGATACGAAATGTTCAGTTCAAACAACTCATTCTGTTTCTTCCTTACA
>Ga0210019_1001710_pt1 | contig 22750 bp, 10 predicted proteins | sample CryGeyCG2114_020_2_FD_183969 | JGI IMG/M metagenome (GOLD analysis project Ga0210019, IMG submission 183969) | Groundwater microbial communities from aquifer - Crystal Geyser CG11_big_fil_rev_8/21/14_0.20 (SPAdes) (version 2) | ecosystem: Environmental > Aquatic > Deep subsurface > Groundwater ...
TTAACCGTGCCGATGGCAGCGACTTTACGTCGGGTTCGGGCGGTGCGCTGGTAAACAAAAACGAAATAGAATTTTATAATCACGGTGCAAATTTTGGCGACTTTAGCTGTCTGCCGATTCCAAGTTCGCCGCGCGCGATACTTTTGTGTCCGTTGGTTTTGGCGCTTGGCTTGCCTACGGTTGAGCGGCTTGCCGCAATTAATGGCGTGCGGCATGAAGACATTACCAGCGTCGAGCAGTGTACGCCGTACCGCGGAACGTTACCGCGCTTTAACACCGACGGCTCGCGTGCGACCTATGGAAAATTAGTCGAATTGAATCACTCGTTTAATCCGAACAGTGCGGTTGAGACGAATCCGCCGGACGACGGCACCTCGCAATTTCAGTGCAGTACGTTGGATCCGAATGAGACCGAAGACTGTAACGGCTGGGATCACCGTGCCGGCTGCTTTTATACACCGCCGCCATACGATCAGCGGAATCCGCAGCAGAACTGGTGCTTTCCGGAATTTGCAACGAATCCCATTATTGATCCTGCCGGTGCGGTTGCCGTACAGAGCGCAGATTTCGGTTACGACGATTTCCGTTCGTGTTACCAGTTTTATGAGCAGGATCAGTTCGAAGATCACCAAGACGATGTGGAAGATTTTTTGGATGATTTGGAAGATGATGAGGCCGGGAATGGGCTGAGTGCAACGCAGGTCCGCTTGCAGCGGAACCGTGCGGATTATCCCGCTTTGGATGTTCCTTCTCCGCACCCGGATCAAATTTTGATTGTGAACGATACCGTTGATGATGATTTTGATGTGACGCTTGGGCACCTGCTGCGTGCACTTGGATTCGATACCGGATCAAACGGAAATTGGCAATCGGCATTGGATGACTTGTTGCGCAACGATCGTGCCCCTGCCCGCCAAACCGTGCAGTTCCCGCCGAATGTGCACCGCTTTGTGAGTGGCGTAACTTTTGATTTGCAGCGCGATGCCGGTGATGATCCAAATACCATTTCGAGTGCGGTCTTTCACAAAGAGCCCACAAACGAAACGCTCAACGCGCAGGTGCAGGCGTTAATTACGCCGGACTTGCCCGTCGATGATCCGAGGTATGTGACGTTTCAGGATCGTGCCGGAAATGTGGTGCGCATCGATTATCCGGATCTCTATGAATTTGAAACGCTCGATGATTATGTGCAGGCGCTTGTTGCAATTGAGCAGCAGATTAATGGACTGCCGGGCGCGAATAATGCATGTAATGGATGTTTAACCGGATTGGTTTCTAATTTGCCTGAACAAGCTGCTGGCACTGGCGCACAGTTCCGTGTGACGCGTGCGAACCGTGCAAAAATTTTAGATGCGATCCGCTGGCAGACTATGGATCTGGATGCAAAGCACTCGTATATGAATGAGTATTATTTGGATGCCCGTCGCACGCCGTATGTTGGCGGCGCGCAAAACGGGTACGAGTTTGCCTACTTAAATGGTGGCGGTGAGTACGATGCATTTCAATTTACCTTTACGCCGATCTTTGATGAGAGCGGTGAGGCGCTGGATCCGAATGCGAATTTGGGTGGCACGGTTGTTGAGGAAGAAGAAGATTTGGATGCACTCTTTGGTGTGGAGGGCCGCGGGCCGAGTACGCGCGCAGGAGGCGGTTACGATTTAATCAGCTTTTCTCCGCCGCCCCTTTCTCCATGGTGGGAGAGGATGAAAGAGTGGATGGAGAATTTACAAAACACAACTTTTGCCGTTTCTTTCGGTGAGCCGGCAAGTCAATTTAATGCGGCATTGGAAGATGAAAGTGCAGAGGCGCTTGCTGCAATTCAGGCCGAAACATTAGCGGTTGAAGGAGATCCCGCACGTGCCGATGATATTGATTTAGATGTTATTAAGGCGCTGGCATTTGAGATCGATTCTAATGTGGTAACTGCAGGGCGGCGCGTCGACTTAGTTTTGCGCTTGCTGGATGCGGATGGTGCATTGGTGAACGATGAAGCTGCGAAGCTGACGCTGATATTAGAAGGTCCGGCACGCTTTTCGGAGTCGTTGCGCGACGACAGCTCTTCGCGTGAGGGACTGCAAATTACCATGCTTGGCGGTACTAAAACAATTGGCATAGTGACTTCCGAAAATCCCGGAGCAATAACATTGCGTGCTGAGTTAGATGATTCTGAAGTTGCAGCGAGTGTCGAGTTTCGCTCCGAAGAGGGCGCAACATTGGCGGTGGAGAGTGCAGTTACCGGCATTGTTGCCGATGGGACGCGGAGTGTTGATGTCGAAATAGTTGCGCGCGATCAGAGCGGCCGAGTAATTGAGGGTGCCAACGGAGTTGCGCGTGTTGCGCTGTCTGATATGGAGTTGGGAGTGTTGAGTAGTGAGCAAGTTGTTTTGACTCGCGGCCGCGGGACTGTTCGTTTTACGCCGAATACGCGTGCGGGCCGAATAGTTCTTGCAGCAACTTCTGCAACACTGGAGCCGGGCGCTCTAACAATAGACCTTTTGCCCGGGCCGCCGACGCGCGTTGCACTGAGTGCAGAATCAACTACGCTTATTACCGAACCCGGCGAGCGGCTTGAAATTACCGCTATGCTCTTTGATGCCTTTGGAAATATTGTTGATACCAATAGCGCCGCGCAAATTAATTTTGAAATTTCACCACAAACGGCTGAGTATGGATCGCTTGCTGCAACGCAGGCGCAAGTAGCGCGTGGTGTCGCTTCGGTTACACTCTTACCGCGCAATGAATCCGGCTTTGTCGATATTCGTGCGTCTGCACAGGGATTGCAGCCGGGTATTTTGCGCGTTAATACGCAGCGCAGGCTTTCTGCAAATACCGTTGCACAGATGGATGTCGATGCACTTGCCGTCGCTTTGCTTGGTATTCCTGCCGGTGATGTTACCGAGCAGAATTTTTTGGGCGGCTGGTTTTTAAACCGCGGGCGCGTGCAGTCGGTTACTACGCTTACAACTGCACCAAAACTCTATAAAAAATTAATTGAGGTGCAAGGAAATGGGGGAGTTGTCTTGCCAGAGCCTGATCGTATTCGTGCTCGCTTTGTGCCGAATCCAAACTTTACCATGGTTTTCCGCGACCAAGAGTTGGGTGTGGATCTTGCCGAGGTAAAGATGATTCCCGTGCGCGACGGACAGTTCACAGTCTTGCAAGGCGAGGTGAATCCCGACCGTTTGCAAGATGGAATTTATCTACATAAGTTGAGTGACGATTCTAAATATGTTGTCGATCGTGCCCGTGGTGCACTGCGTTTAGTGAGTGACGAAAATGAGGCGCTCGAAGTTCAGACCAACGGATTTACAAGAATTTTCGATAATGATTTTTCTATTCGTCCTGTAGAAGGCAAGTTTCTTACATTACAAATTTTAGATAAAAATACGCCGGTTGCCGAAGTGCTCTTTATTCAGCGCTTTAATCAGGCGGTCTTTGTGCAGGATGGCGATGACGCCGCGGCAAATGTAACTGCCCCGGGAATCTATGTGCAGCCGTTCCGCCGTCTTCCGCAAATTCTTTCACAATCAACATTTACCGGCAATTCAAGTGAGTCGCCAAAGGGAGTTGCAGTGTATGACCGAAGCGAAATTGTTGCGGGAGGTAGCGCACCTGGCTTTGCATTTACATCGCTGGAAGACAGTCTCGATACCCCCGGTGTCGGCTTTACCTATGATAATAAATTTATGTTGCAGTTTGCCGCCGGCGAGATGATTGGTGCGGCGAATCAGGACTATGCTTCCGATATTGGCATTGTGCTGGGTGACCCGACAATTAGCCTCGACAATAGTGATCCGCAAGAGGGTTTTGCAAATGATCTCGGCCAGCTGCTCTATGCCGCCGGTGAGCCGGTGCGTGAAGTTTTGCCGCTCGATTATAATGTCGATGGCTTTGAAGATCTGTTGGTGCTTCATGGCGAGGGCCGTGTGCGTCTTATTCAAAACAATGGCGGGTACGATCAAATGCGCGACCAAGGCTTCTTGCTCGATATTAAAAATGGAATCCAAGATATGGACTCACTCGACTTTAACAATGACGGCCGGATGGATTTAGTAGTCGCCGGCAAGATCAGTTGTCGTGTGGGCGATACCTGTTTGGATGTCTATGAAAATACTGGCGGTTCATTTACACGGCGTAATCTTCGCTTTCGCGAGACTGCAAAAGTTGTGACGCTTGGAGTTGAAGATATTAATGCGGACGGCTTTATGGATATCGTTTTTGCAGATACTGCCGGCGATATTAAGGTGATTTATAATCAAGGCGGCACCTTCCCGGAGGGCGAACCCGACATCATCGGTAACATCGGATTGCAAGTTGATCCGGCAAATAATTTGATTCAAAGTGTCTTGTTGCGTTATGCAGGCATGCCGCAGAAGATTCCAAACAATGGCCAAGATGCAACGCGCTTCCGTACATTTTCGGTACAAGAGCCGAACTTCGATGCTGCGCGTGAGGCGCAGAATATAACCCGCCAACTCGGCGGACGTGCAGGATCGGCGCCAAGCGAGGTGCCGATCCGCGAGGTAAACCGTGACTTTATTTATGCGGATCTCGATGCGCCAACGTTTTCACAAAGCACCAAGTTTGCACAGGATTTGAACGGCGGTATTGTTGCACCGAATGATCGTATCCGTTATACGATTACCTTGCGCAATCGCTCTGCACAGGCGAGAACGTTGAGTGTAAGCGATGCGATTTCAACACAGATCGATCTCGACCGGCGCTCGATTGCATGTCGTGATTGTGCGGAAGGTCAGTTGCAAGTTGAAGAGTTTAATACGAGCGATCCTTCGCGTTCGATTGTATTTAATGGAATGGTTATACCCGCAGGCGGAGAGCGAACACTTGTATACGAAGGAATTTTCCGCGGCGATTCGCAGAGCGCCGAGCCGGTAACATTAATTTTCAGCCGAAATTTTGAAGATCCCGATCCGGTGGTGCAGGCGCGTTTAAATGCTGACCGCGCATTGCCCGATATCGGTGTAACAAAAGCAAGTAATCCAACCGGACAAATTCGCTATTTTGCAGCTAGCGGTCTCGATGCAAGCGGACGTGCGGTATGGTCGAGTACGCTCTCTTCACCCCCGTCGGCAACGCCGCCTGCACCGGTACCGGGCCTTATGACGCCAGCCGATGTTGCAGCAACGGTCGGCAATGTGCCGCTCGACGCTGCAGGAAATCCAACCGCTCCGCCGCCCGGCGCAACTGCTATTTTGCAGGATCTGCAAACATCAGATACGGATGGCGACGGTTTGCAAGATATTATCGATGATGTAAATGGCGGATTGGATGCGATTGAATCCGGTGTACAAGGCTTGGTAGACTCGCTTTCATGCGATGCCGGCTGTATTGCTCTGCCGGTGAATGCGGCTTTCCTCAGTCCCGGTCCATTTAGTTTCTTAGGAGCGCCAGTTGGCTTTGATCCCGGCTTGCCCGTCTTTGGCTGGGGTGTTCCGAGTATTATTCCGGTGTGGCCGCCATCACCATACTTTGGTGCACTTGGCGGACGTCTCTATGTTTCACCGTCACTTACGGGCGGCATTGGTTTCGGTCTATGTCTCGGCCCGTATGGTCTGCCGAAAAACTGCTTCTCGTTTGGTGTTAATCCGCTCGATCTTTTAGATTTGAGTGCGGTATGTGAATCTATTAATGGTGCAATAAGTGCCGGTTTGTCTGTAGTCAACAATGTAGTAAGTGATTTGAATGAAGGTCTCACGCTCTCGCTGGATGGCGGCGGAAATACCGCAGGCGGAGGAAGAAATCAGTCCGGCAGCGGCTTGGTAAATTATTCGCTGGGAAGTTATGAGGCGCCCACGGGTGCATCGCGTAATACCAGTATTCCAGGCTTTCCAAGCATCATTACCGACTGGCTGCGTGATCAAATTAATGAAATTATCAGCAAGCTGACCGATGTGCCCGATGTCTATCTTATTTATCCTGAGCCGGATTCAATTGTGGGTGCCTTTACGCCCGGCGAGTTTGAAGATACCGGAGATTTTATGACTTCAATACTTTCATATCTCAACAGTATTCCGCTGCTCGATATTCAGACGCAGCCGGTAAATATTAAAGTGCCGGTAATGACGCGTAAAGAGGTAGAGCGGTGGAAAGCCGATGCGCGCCAGTGGATTGAGGATGAGAAGAAAATTATCGAAGATTTCTTAAATGCGTTTTGTATTCCGGGCGCCGTAGAGTCGGTCGGCGAGGCTGTTGATTTTGATCTCTGTAATATTATTAGTGTCGATTTAGGCGGATTGATAACCTCTGTGGAGCAGAATATGCGCGCACTCGATGAGTGGATTCTTTTCCCAAAGAAGATCAATCAGTACCGGCAGATCGAGGCCTACTATATGGGTCAGATTATTGATTATCTCGATACTATTATTGAATTTACCGGTGGCTGGGTACAGCGCAATACTGCGCGTGTTAAAGGATGGCGCCGTGCAGTCCGGCAAATTAAGGATGTGCTCGAAAATTGGAAGATTCTTGTGGACATCATGATCGACTTTAATGAGACGTGCGATAAGTGTAAGACCGAGCGCTTTAGTCTCACCGAGTTAATTGCAAAACTCTTTATTGTTATTCCGCGCCCGCCGATAATTCCGATGCCGAAGTTGCCCGACTTTATTATCGATGTGAGTAAGGTGCGGGCCGGCTTGACCGTACAATGGCCGGATGTGCAATTTACTCCAGCGCCTATTACGTTACCTCCGCTGCCGCGCTTTGGTATCGATCCAAATATTACCCTGCCGCAGCTGCAATTTGCCGCGCCGCGTATTCCCGTTATCCCTTCCCCTCCAAACTTGCCGACCTTGCCGGAACTGCCGCAGCTGAATTTACCGCAGTTGCCCGATCTGCCGCCACCGCCTACACTTCCCGAATTGCCGGGTGAATTTACCGCAGTTATCGATGTCTTGCAGCAGATTTTGCGGATCTATTGCATTATTAAACTCGGCTTCTTGCCAACCGACGAGTTCTTGCTCAAGACAAAAATTGAGGAAATTACGGCGCGCGGATTAACGCCGCTGATTCCGCTCGACTTGCTTATTCAAATTGAGCCGCCAACGATTAATATAGACTATGTTGATGCGGTAAAAATTACCGGCTACACCAATTTAGAGCTCGACTTTAGCGGTGTACAGGATGCAGTCGAAGCCGCAGCTCAGGAAATTAACAATGCCTCGGACGGTATTTCGAAGGGTTTAAATAAAGCTACAAAAGATCTTTCGAAGGCGCTGAACTCAATTACAAATCCAAAAATTAATATCGGGCCTGATGGTGTTAGTGTGAATGATCGCGACTTGTTGAATGCACTGCCCGAAGATCTTTCCGAGCAAGAAAAATTGCATGCTCTCTTATTGAGTACCGAATACGTTAAGCGTGTTGCTGCAATGCAGCAAAGTCTCGAAACATATGAGCGTCAATTGGCCGCTCTTCCGGAGACCGTAAAGCTCGAGGCCGCGAGTGTGCCCTATGTACCCGGAGAGCACCAGCCGTTCATTACCGATTCTGATATTATTTTGCCGTTCCAAAAGCGTTTGAAAGAGTATCGTGACCGTTTGGCACAGCATATCGATGCAACCGAAGAGATGAGTGAGCGCAATATTGCAAACAGCGAACTTGGAGAGATCGGACGCTTTCTTGCACAGCAGCGTTCACCATTTGTCCATGAGAGTTTGCGGAATTTCGTGGCTGGCACAGAATTAAAGCCGCGCGATTACGATGGCGCGCCGGTTAAGGTTGGTGAACTCGACTTTGAGGCTGTTGAATGGGTCGATGAAAGTGATCCGGATTTTACAAGTCTCTGGCCGCAAGAGAATGAGGCAGCGCGCCGTATTGCGCAAGTGCCCCAGCCGCCGGACTATTCTCAGTTCCAGGCGCAGGCGCCGGGAGGCGGTAGCGACACCGGTTCAGGTAATATTCGTAATATTGGAATCTTCACAGTAGACAATAGTGGACAGAGCCGCCGTATTGTCAGTTACACGCTTGAGGCAGAGTCACAATCTGTTTTAGCCGATATAGATTTAGACAATGATGGCGATAACGACAAGGTGTACACCTATGGTCCAAATGTCTACCTCAAACGAAATGATCGTGTCCAGGCACAGCCGGCCCGGGCTGCATTCCGTCCCGAAGATATTGAGTTCTGGCGTTTAGCAGAATTAGTCCCTGCGGGCATGAGTCCTAACTTTCCGGAAGTGAACAATGAGCTCGTACACGAAGCAAGCTTTAGCTTTGATCTTGCTCCAATGGATGATGTGGTTGGCTACGAGGTAGTATCGCAAAATTCGGCATCGACAATTCGTACCTTCTTAGTACCGGAAGAATCAGCGCCTGCTGCTATTGAATCAGATCGCATCCGCGTTGAAGAGCCGGATGGCGAAGTACTCGCGAACAATGCTGCTATTACAGAAAATGTCGTGCGCATTGGAGACTTTGTTGCTACAGGCAATAACAGTTCGGTGCGGCTTGTGGCAGCCGATGGAACAACGCTGCGTTTGGCGGAAAATACCGGAGTATCACTGGATCCAACGGGAATATTCGAACTTCGTACCGGCTCTCTCGAAATAGATATGCCGCCGGAAGGCAGCGCGCTATTTCCGGCGGGCACAAAGATGCAGGCTCTTGCAGGAAGTATTCGTATCCGGTTCTTTGACGGTAGTACTGTTGTTGTCGAAGCAAATCGTAGTGTAACGTTGCCCGACTTTTCTCGTGTGGCTGCGCGTGTCGAACGTGCAAGCGGTACCGCTACTATTACAAGTGCAGAGCGGGAGATTATTCGTTCAAGCCGCGATGCGGTACGCGTAAAAGCTGGAGAGGTAATTCATGCATTGCAAGTTGCCCGTGTACAGTGGAATATTGGAGCGCCGGGAGAGAGTGAATTTACGTTGTCACCGGATGTTGCTTTGCCGGTGCCGGATGCACTTGGAGAGGGAATTGATATTCGTGTCGAGAGCGGTTCTATTGAAGTTATTCGCAGCGAACAACGTGAACAGGAGATTCAGCCCGGCATGCTTATAGATTTTGGTGATCGAATTCAAGTTGGACGAGGGTCGGCGCGCCTACAGCTTGTACAAACAGGTCCTGTTCAGTTGGGCCGCAACGAGACATTTGTCTTGCAAAAAATGCCGCAAAATAATGAGCGTCCATCGGTAACATTGCAGCTTGATCCCGCTTTTTATCAGTCTCAGCTCTTTGCTTTTGACGCTGAAGGAAACAGGTCAACCGGTTCCGAGCCTCTCTTGTTATCTCCGCAAGTGTGCGGCGATACCTCTGCACCCTTTGCAAATCTTGGTAAAGCCCGCTTTACCGTTGCTGTTGGAAAGACCTTGCCGCTCGACGCTTCACGATCATTCGATGGCCAAAGTAATATTATAAGTTACTGGCTCGATACCGATGCAACAGTAGACAGCGATGGCGACGGTACTGCAAATAACGATCGCAACGCCGGACGCGATACAAATACAGCGGTAGACAGTGATGAAGACGGGAATCCGGCAAACGACTTCGATGACGCTGATTTTACAATCGGCCCATTCGCACAAGTTGGTACCCGTAATATGCGCCTTACGGTGCGTGATGAGGCCTTGAACGAAGGATACCAAGATATTATTGTCGACGTGGTTGAGCCGCGAATCGTGCTGAATCCTGAACCGCTTAAGAGCAATATTATTTCGGGCTTTATCGAGCCTGCAGAAGAGGATGCGCCAATTAGCATTTTCCGTTTGCGCAGCGGCGAAAACAGCCCCGGCTGGGAGTTGCTTACTACGCCGAGTGCCAATGAAAATTCGCAATATCTTACCGATGAAGAGGGCCGTTTCTCCCTCCAAGATTTAGATCAGCGCGACCGGCTGGTGGTCCGCGATCAGCAGGGCGAAGATATTGCAGAGATTAACCGCGAGACCGGACGTATTGTGATTCTTAATCCCGAGTACGAGGCGCGGGTACTGCCTGCAGGAGTGCAGACGCGCATTGGTATTTTCCGTATCAGCGACATCCTAGACACTCAGCCTGTCACATTTGTCTACTTTGTGCCCGATGTAAATTTGGATGTTATTTTAGACGCGCCGGAAACAGTATATGATCTTGAAACGGTTCGTGATTTTGTGGGAGTACATATGCGCGAACTGCCAGCGCTTGCTGCAGCCGGTTTGCGCACCCGTATATTACCGGGTGATGATCCCGAGGTGCCGGGTGCCGGTGTTGTTTTGAGCGGGACGGAGCGTCTTGTCACTGTCGATATCAATGGCGACATTCGGCTGCATAGCAGTGACCTAACGCTCACTGAGCGTCCGGGCGGCTTTTATGAGCCGGTAGTATTCGAACTTCGCTATCTCAATGAGCTTATTGCGGAAGTCTATATTGCAACTACCCGCAACTTTAGGAGGCTGATTGAGATCGTTGATGCACCGGCAATTGTTCAAACACCGACAGCGGTTGTTCGCAGAGGCCAGGCCACTGGCAGCGGTACTGCCAGCGGCGGAGTGCGCCGAGGAGATGCCGGCTTTAGCGATGTCCAGCGCAGTGATCCGCTCTTCCCAATTCTCAATCGCTTAAAGCGGCGCGGTATTGTTGCAGGTGTTGGCAGCTCAAGCAGTACGCGCGGCGAACTCTTTTACGAGCCGGACCGGCTAATCAACCGTGCTGAATTTACTCAAGTGACCGAAAAAGCGCTCTGCATTGTGCCGCGTCCGGAAGCTTTTGAACTGCCATCACCATTTTTTGATGTTATCAATGAAGACCTTTGGTTTTACCCGGTATTAAAAGAAGGAAATATCCGCGGCTTTATACGTGGTTATATCGGCGAAGCTCGTACTGAATCCGATGGCCGCACAACAACTCCGTTCCGTCCCGCAAATCCAATTACCCGCGCAGAGGCCGCAACGATTGTGCTGGCAGCACTTCAAGAGCAAAATATTATCGACTTTAGTAATGTCTCGCTTGCATTTGGAGAAAATGAAAATTGGTACGATCCGTTTATTCGTGTGGCGCTCGATCTTGAGCCATATCTTATTGATGAAGCAGACAGCGCAACCCGTGCGTTTTTAATTACGCCCGAAGAGGCACAGCGTGCAGAAGAGCAGATTACCCGTCGTGATTTTGCGGTCATGGTTGATCGTGTGCTCTTACTTTACGACTGTTACGATAACGATAGCGACAATGACGGTCTGCCTGACCGTTGGGAATTGGAACACGGTGTGGACGATCCAAATGCTGATCCTGACGGCGACCAGTGTACAAACCAACGTGAATTTGAATTGGATACAAATCCGAATAATCCCGACACCGATGGTGGCGGCACGCCCGACTGCCGCGAAGATGAAACGGGAACAAATCCCTTAAGCCCCTATGATGATTTTGATGGTTTGGACGGCGGCCGTGAAGACGGTGCAGATAATGCCGGCGATATTTTTGCGCCTGAACGAATTGGAGACAGTGATCCGGGAGTCTTTGTTGTCCGCCCGCCGTGCACACAGTGTCCATGCCAAGCGACGATTGCTCCGGGTGAAGATTTGCAGCCGAGCGATATTATTTTCGCAGGATTAACCGGCCCAAACGGCCTTCCTATTTACACAAAATCAAATGAAGAACGATACTAACAATCAGCAACGGTCAATGTGGCGTGCAGTTAATGCTGCAATTCTCACAACAATAATTGCACTGCTGCTCGTACAATTTCATTTTGTGACCAATGCCCAGCCTGCAGCCCCTGCACCCCAGCCGGCTGCGCAACCAGCTACATCGGCAAGCAGTGAAGCAGATGAATCTGAGCTCGATAAAGTGAATATTTGCCGCGAGCGCATAAAGAATTTTGCCGAGGGACAACGCAATGATTTTGGTGAATTTATGAATCAGCACTTTGCGCAAAGCCGCCCAACTTCAGATTTAATAGGGGAGGCAATGGAGCGCTATCGTGCGTACCGCAAGGCGTTACAAGAAGAAGTTGCACGGTACGGCCGTGAAGGCGGTGCGGCATTTGGCAGCACGAGCGCCGATATTAGCGGCTGCCCCCAAGTCTTAGAAGAAGAGTTCCAATTGCTTGAATCTATAATTCGCCAGCACATTTTGCAGAGCGCCTATGCCAAAAAATCGACATTGTTGCTTAAGAAATATCAGCGCATTAACGAACAGCTCGAAACATTGAATTTTTCTGTTGCCGAGCTTTTAGGGAATTTCGGCTCTTTCGCACAAAAAGTTCCATGTTACACAGAAAAATGTACCTCGTCATAAATCTCATATAAACGCTATGCAACGTATTCCAAAATATATTATTCGCAACTTAATCCTCTTGCTCTTCATTGCAACAGTAGTTGTTGTAACGCAAAGTACAACACGCCCGGCCGATGCAAAGCCTCAGGAATCTGTTAATAAATATCTCAAATTTGAAGACGATGTGAGCGGGATGGTTCTTGAATATCACTCTACAATGAACGATCTTTTTAATGAGCGTATTGCTGCACTGAATGCCGAAAAAGATGGTGATACATTAATCGCCCTAGTACAAGCACCGCCCCGTAACGATAAGGGAGTTCGCGAATGCATTGGTAAAGAGGGCAAGCCGAATCTTTCGACGTACTGTTTGGCCGAGGCCGGCATGGTCCAGTTTTTCCAGTTCCGGCAGGGCTTAGAGGCGGCGCGTGCGCAGCTCGAATTTAAGGCCGCCGATAAGTTCGAAAGAATTCAGCAGGATATTCGGCGTGAGGAGCGTGTACAAGAAGAGCGTGGTTCAGATGCGCCGGTCGGTTTTGGTCCTGATCTTTTTTACGCACAGTCCGTTCTTAACGACATCGGCATTGCGCTCCAGCGCATCGAAACAGAAATCGATATTGCAGAAAAGACGCTCGATCAGTCGCTTCTTGCGTATAACGAGTTTCAAATGGCGCTCCCGCTTCATCGTAAATACAGAGAAATTATTAAATCACTTGAAAATTATCGTGACGAAGTTGCAAGTATCCGCGATGAAATTACTTTGTATCCTTTTAAATTTACTAACGTAAGCACCACTCGATGTCAGTAAAAAACTACATTGTAGGATTGGGTATTGCGGCCGCACTTGTGAGTGCGCCTGCTGCTCATGCTGTGGAATTGGATCTCGCTGAGGGATTGAATAAAGTCATAGTAACGGCAACAAAGGGGTCACCGGGTACTTCTGAATTTCCAAATGTGTTCGGCAGTGAGGGGAAGGATTTATATGGAAAAATTTATTCAAAAGTTCGGTCGGCGGGTACCGATATTGCACTTGAAAAAACCGCAGGCCCGCGCAATCTCTCCAAAGATGAGCTCATGGCTATTCTGCCCGGCAGCTTTATTGGAGATATTTTAGATAAAGCCGATCCGGCAAAAGGATTGAGCGGCAGTGATGTAGAAGCGAAATTAAAGGAGACGCAGAATGCGCTTTTGGAAGAGTTAGCTATTGCCGATTTAGAAGTTGCATTGACCCTCGAGGTTACACCAACGGAACTCTTTGCAAATGGAGATGAGGGAGATTCCGGCTTCGACCTGCTTACCGATCTCGACATTATGGAGTTAATTCTTTTTGGTAAGGCAGAAACAACCTTTGGCCAGCCGCGAAGCAATGACGGTGGCCGGCGCGGAGGGAATTCTTTGCCAGGCGAAAGCAGCACCGAAGAAGAAGCAGAAGAAGAGCCTGCGCAGTCGCAGCAACAGCCAACGGGTCCGCAACGTCCACAGCCCGCGCCGCAACCATCACAGCCGCAGCCTTCGCCACCGCAACAGCCTTCGGTAGCAACCGAAGATGCGGATGAAATTATTGGAGATATCGTCTGTGCAGTTGATCAAAATTTGCACGATGCAGTTGAGGCGGCGCGCGAAGCCGAACGCAACCGTGCAAACAATCAAAATAATAATCAGCAGCAGGGCGGTAATACTCAGCAGAATCCAAATGCAAATGCCGGTGCCGGACAGCCGCAACAGGGAGGAGGAGCAGGTACTCAGCCGCCCCAGTCCGGTCGGGATGATCCAAATAATCTTGGGCCGCGCTATACCGAAGAGACCGGCGTACCGTTTCCGTGTAACGATGTCTTCTGTCTCGAAGTCGATCTTATTTACCGCACCGACAGCTCATATACTACAAGCGAGCACTGCGTGGCCTGCCATGTAGAAAAAATTAATGATCTCTTTAAAAAGACGATGAGTAAGAGTCTGCTTCCCAATAAGGCTAGCGGAAATCTCTTTGAACTTCCAATGTGTAAAGGAGGTGATTCTTGGTCGCCGTTTTCTGCGCTCTCGTTTAATCTTGTGCTCGTGCCAAATCCAATTGTTACGCCGCCGAACGACGATCTCATAACCGAAGGCAGCTTTGTTGAGAATGCAAGAATTTTTATCGAACGATATTTCGATAAACCGGATCGTTGCAAAGGCGGCGAGTGTAAGAGTGATCCCCAGCCGCGTCAAGAAGCTGCCCAGCGCGCGCTCGATAGTGCCGGCGATGCACCCGATCAAGCTGAAATTTTGCGCAAAGTTGAAGCAGAAGTGCGGCAGCGTAAAGCTCAGCAAAGAAAAGTTTTCGATGACTTTCAAAATGAATCTCTCGCAAAGCCGCAGTCGCTGCAATATCAAGTCTTGCTGCAAGAAATGGATACTATGAATAACTATTTCAAAAGCTTCCGTAAACTATTCCAAGACATAATTAATCTCGATGATCCTGCGAGTCCGTGCAGAATTTTGAGAGATAAGCCTTCATGCTCAAGCTAAACTTTATGACAAATAAGAACCAAATTATCAAAGATATACTGTTAACAGTAATGCTCATTGGCACGACCATATTTGCACCGCTTGCGCTTGCTCAGGAGAGTGTGCCGCAAGGTCCGCGCGAGCGCTTTCTTGCAGAGCCACTTGCACAAGAAGAGAGCCAGGGGCGCAACTTAAAAACATGCAGTGCAGGCTGGCGGCAATTTATATCTGCAGGTGTGGGATACACCGATTTTGTAGAGTATTGGAAAGATTTTTTCCGCTGGCCCTCGCACTATGCCGATATTCAGCGCGTGCAAAATCAACTCAATAAGGCGCGGTATGCTGTTATGGGTGCCTTTCTGCGTTGTGATTTAGAGCGTCTGGAATCGGTAACTAATGCATATTATAAACTCGAAGCCGAACTTTTTTTCCTTCGCAAATTTGTTCGCACCGACGACGATACGCTTACCATTGTTACCGAAACCGGCGCGCGCCAAAAGTTAAAGCGCGAACTCATCGACAGTATGTTACTGCGCAAACCAAACAGTGGCGGCAAAGACGAACTTCTTTTTGATGCATACTTTGATGAATTTGAAGCCAAGTATGCCGAGCGTGCAAAGGGTTACGCAAACGCAGAGGGTGATCCGGTGTATGACGAGTTGATTGAAAAAATAAAAAAACTTGGTGATACCTTTAAATCATTTGGAGAGCTGGGTGACGAACTTGGAGGTTTGGCAAAAGATGTTGGTGAAGCAGGAGATGCAATTGGCGAAGCTGTAGATAGTGCGCTTACAAGCCCGCCGAGCGAGACGCTTGCAAAAATCGGTAAGGGCATTGCCAGTAAATTCGATGTGTGTGCAACACTCGATGGCTTCGAATATACGAAGAGTGGTTGCGCATCCGGAGCACTCAGCGCTCTCTTTGAAGATCAGGGCGACGATCCCTTCGAAGCTCGTGCTGCAGATCCAAGCCCGCAGCCGCAGAGCTTTACCGAGCTTAATCTCCGTGTACGTCAGCGCGAGGAGCAGCTCGAACAGAATCTCGATATCGAAAAACTGCGTGCGCGATATGAACTATTGTATGGCACGGTAAACGGCGAAGGACTTCAGCAGATCCTTGGCCGCGCAGATACACTGCAGGAGGTTATTATCGGCGAAGATAAAAATGCCGGCCCGACACTACCGAGCACTTTGGAACTTTTAGATCAAGTTGCGATCTGCGCAAATAACGCGCACGAGTTGCAGTGCAGTGGATAATAGTTACTATTGGCAAAACCCCACCCATGGGATGCAATTCACGAGCGGGGTCCGAAATACAGTATCTGCCCATATGACGATCTTTTTTTATTCGCCTTACGATTGGCGGCGCAATAAAAATGAGAGAAGTCCCTTTGCGTTACGCTCTGGTTCATGTTTCTCTTGCTTCATCGGCTGAAGTGTTTCGATAATATGAGAGTTGTTGGTTTTGCAGTAGACGCAGTTGTCTTGTTTCGACGAGATTCTTTTACAGCACTGAACGCAGTTGAAGAGCATAGAGGGGGATTTATGTTGCGTGAGAATCTAGAAATGTATCAATTGCACTTTCGCGAATGCGGTAGACCCTGCCGATCTTGCTCGCTTTCAGCTTCTTCGCCTTTATGAGTTTCAGTACGGTGAGCGGATGCAGATGGAGTACCTTTGCCGCCTGCTCAACCGTGAGGATGGGGTCTTGCACATTCGGATGTTTAAGTGTGTTTTAAACAATCCTAGCAAATTTAACTATAGTTTCAAACTATTTAGTTAATTTTCATAAAAAATATAGATATTTAGAATGTTTAGCAAGTATTTTTATAGATTAAGAGTATTAAACATAGTTTAGACATATTTTAAACATATTAACTAGAGTTCGAGTTAATTCTATTTAATTCTAGTTAATTTTAGTCAACTTTATTTGGCGCTTCAACGGTAGATGCTGCAATTCATTCGACCCGTGGTAAAATCACCTCTTAACTTTTAATGTAACAATTTATGTCTACTTCAGAAATTTTCGAACGTACTCATGCTCCTGCCGATCCTGCCGAAACTATAATTGAAGAACAATCATCAATACTACATCCAGAGCCGGCAGCCGTGCGCGACTTTGTTCGCTGGCTTGCATCGAACGGTGTGATGCAAGATAAACGCCTCGGCCTGTATGGTGCCGAAGTTTTGGGCAGAACATGGGGAGCTTCCCTTGGACCAAATCATTTTTTTCCACGTGGTGAAGAGTTGTACATTCACTCTATGCGGCTTGCATCACTGCCAAATGGTGGCGGTGTTATCAAAATTAATGATCTTGGGGGATTCTATGACTCTGCTACCGGCGAAGCCCGTTTCCATCATGGAACACCTTTCCCTAATGAGCGTTTAGGTGAGGGCAGGCGAGTGACGCTTTGTGATGAAGAATTTCAATCAGTTGTTGCAGCTTTTCGTAGGAAAATGCTCGATACATTACGCAAGAGCACTGCCGTATATAATCAAAAAAATCCTATGCCGCGTGGAACAACATTTGATGTGGCAACTTGGAAAGAGAATTATCCAGTTACACGCCGCTTGGCGGAGTAGTCGTCTGTCCGTTATTTGCCACCATTTCCGGCGCTAATTGTAAGTCCATTGGCGGATCCGGCTCTTGCGGTTCGGTATCTGCCGCTTCACTGCCATTGCCGTTTGGCGCTGACATCTGAGTATTTTGCTGCTCCTGCGCTTCCATCTCTTGCACGCCTTTAGCCGCAAGTTCCTCAGCTTTTTGTGTATCTGTCTTGGTGTCGGCCTCGGTTTCAAGATGATAAATCGGATACGGTGCATCGATACCTTTTTGTGGCAATTGTTCATGCAGCATATGCATCATCTCGCTTTTAATTTGAAGCCAGCTCGCAGTGGAGCTTACCCAAAATCGCACCGATAAATTTATGCTCGAATCATCGAACTCTTGCGCAATTACTTTTGGCTCCGGCTTTTTTAAAACCATTGGGTGTTGCCGTGCAATTTCCAGTGCACACTTCATTGCGTATTTAATATTTGTTGAATAATAAATGTAGATTGGAATTTCGATGCGGCGCGTTGGATTTGTTGTATAGCTTGTAACGGCATTTTTAAAAATTTCAGCGTTCGGAACAATAACTTTTGTGCCGTCAAATGCGCGAATAATCGTGGCGCGCGTCTGAATCTCAACAACTTTTCCGGTTGTTTCGCCCACTTTAATGATGTCACCGATAGTAAATTGCCGGCTTACTAGAATCATCACACCGGCTAAAAAGTTCATGATTAAATCACGCAGGGCAAAACCGATACCAAAACCAACTGCAGCAAGCACCGCCGTTAAGTCGATGCCGGCAACTTTAAGTGCAACGGTAATACCGATTAAAATGGTTGTAAAATAACTTATGCGGCCCGAAAGAATAATAATTTCTTCATGCTCTTGGTCGACTTTTGCAGAGATGCGCGCCTCAACCGAGGCCTTTACAATTTTTGCCGCAACAAACGTAAGTAAAAAAAGTATGCCGCCGGCAATCCACGAGGGGATTTGTGCGAAAATATTCGTTATAAATTCAGCCAGCTTATCGGCAACGCCTCCGCGGATTTGATCACCCGATTCTAAGGCCCGATTTTGTATTTGAAGATAGGGAAACATATCTGGATATTATACCAGAAAAAAGGTGTTTTAGGTAGTGGCGTAATCCGCCTTCCTAGGAAGCCCTCCAACCTGTTAACTTGACTTATTAGATAGTTTATTGTTTTTTACGTTTGCCCGGGCAAAGTTTTCGTCGGTGCAAGTGCGCTCGGTTGTGTTTTTTTGTTACACTTCGGATATGAAAAGGTACTGCGTCATTGGCTGGCCGCTTGCCCATACTGATTCGCCCAAATTGCATACCGCTGCGTTTGCACAAGTTGGTATCGAGGCAGATTATGCTGCCCAGTCGGTTCCACCGGAAAAGTTAGCGGATTTTATCGAAGATTTTATGGCACATTTTGCAGGCGCCAATGTAACAATCCCTCACAAAATTGCTGTGATTGAATATGTAGATGGACTTAGTGAAGCGGCAAAAAAGATCGGTGCGGTGAATACGATTGTAAATGAGAAGGGAAAACTTGTCGGTCACAATACCGATTGGATCGGCGCGCGTGATGCTTTAGAAAAAGTTGGAGGAATTGAATTGCACGGTAAAAATATTCTAATTCTTGGTGCCGGCGGCGCAGCGCGTGCAGTGGTTTATGCAATGCGCGAAGCAGGTGCGCAGGTAAGTATTTGGAATCGTACCTACGAGCGGGCGCAAAAGCTTGCCGCTGAATTTGAGGTCCGGCCACTGCAAAGTATTTCCAATGAAAATTTCGATGTTATTATCAATACAACTTCTGTTGGTGCAGCTCCAAATGACTCAGATACCCCATTGCCAAATTACGGCTTCCCAGGAAGTCCAGCCGTCATGGATATCGTCTACACTCCGCGTATGACGCGTCTGCTCAAAGAGGCTCAAGCCGCCGGTTGTAAAATAATTATGGGCGATAGTATGCTCAAGCTTCAAGCTCAAGAATCCTTCCGATTGTGGACCGGGAAGGACGTGGGTTTTTTGAAATTTGAAATATAATTATTTTTCCTTCAGAAAGTCCGCGCCGGCTTGGTCCGGCGGCAGCTGCTCTTCTTCGTCTTCCTCTTTTTCGGCTTCGCCATAATCACCGCCTAAATCGGTTGCAACGCTTAGTACATCCGTGCCCCAAACAGAGTAGAACCAGCGATAGAGCATGTCGCCGATTACGTTCATTGCTCCCATTGCCGTCCAAATAGCCGGAAGTGTTATAAAGAGCAGAATCGTCTGTGTACCGCGGGTGAACTGAAAGAAAAAGGTGATTAACGTAAGCGCTATAAGCAGTCCAAAAACCACATTGTATACGCCAACGAGAGAGTACTTTGTATTCCCGACGATTTCCAAAATAATCAAACTTGCAAATGCAGAAACCGCGACATGCAGCAGCGCAGTTGCTCCCACTAATGTAATAAGATGTTGTGCATCCAGTACTAAATAAATCGGCGTGAGCAGTGCAAAAATACAGAGATTGATGAAAAATATCTGGTACATAATGGTGGCGCTGCGATTGTATTTGTCGTGACGTACAAAGCTAAAGAGCAGTGAGCCGACAATGTTGCTTATAAGTGACGCAAGAAATACCGTTGCAATAACGATGAAGATAAAGAGCGGATTTTGTGCGACGCTGTCGATGCCGCTGGCTACACCGGGTTCGGCAACCGGCTTGAGCGCAGTTGAGGCTCCCAAAAAAACTAAGAAGAGCACAATGGTACCGGCAACACCTCCGCCAAGTCCTGCAAATGTATTTAATACAAGCTGCAGAAAGCCTGGTGCGTGCGGTCCGAGTGCATTTTGATTCTCTTGATTTTGTGATTCACTCATCTCTCTATTCTACCATAATTCCATACTAGAAGGAAGCCGGCAATAACCAGATATGAGTCTGCCAAGTTGAAGCTTGGCCAAAACGAGAAGGCGATAAAATCCGTTACTCCGCCATGAATAATTCGGTCAATAAGGTTACTAAAGCCACCGGCCAACAATAGCGCAAGTATTATTTTTGTATGCCGTTTTTGTATATCGAAGTCCTTTATCACAATGCTGCAAATGATTGCGATCACGAGGGGAGTAATGAGAATCATGAGTGCATTTGGTACGGGAATACTAAATGCGATTCCCGGATTAAAACTGGAGCGAAGCACAAGGAAATCAGAAATCAGCACAAGCGGTTGCTCGGTAAAATTTGTTTGCGCGAGATACTTTGTTAGCTGATCGGCAAGAATTGCGACGATGCTGCCTATGCTAATGAGCATCCACATTTTGTGAAGTTTCATGTATGCAGTGTAGCAGCAATCGGGTATTCTTGCTCCGCTATGCATGAACGCTCTGGCCGCGTCGATATGGTATTGCTCTTAACCGTCTTCATTTTGCTCGTTTTGAGCATTGTAATGATTACGAGTATCGGTGTGCCCAAGAGTATTTCGCTTACAAAACCGCCGGATGTTTTGTTTCCCACATGCGGCCAGGACGGAGTGGACTGCTTCTTTTTGCTGAAACGTCACGTAGTTCGTATTGCGGTAGGGCTTGTTGCCTTCTTTCTGGGCTTTCGTATTCCAGTTCGCTTTTGGCGCAAAATAGCAATCCCGCTTTTTGGGTTTACATTTCTCTTGCTTATTTTTGTTTTGTTTGCCGGTTCAACAGTGGGGACAACTGCGCGCGCATGGCTTATTTTTGCCAATACTTCGGTGCAGCCTGCCGAATTTGCGAAGCTCGCACTTATTTTTTATTTGGGAACCTGGATGGAGCGAAAGGGGAAGGATATTGAAGATTTTAGAAATGGATTTCTCTCGTTCTGTGTGGTGACTGCTATAATTGTAATTCCCGTTATTTTGCAGCCCGACTTTGGTTCGAGCGTTGTCTTTGCTGCGATTGCTACCGGTATTTACTTTGTTGCCGGTGCACGGATCCGTCATTTGGCACTTGGCCTTACGATTATCTTTTTTATATCTGTTTTAATTGTTCCTAATGTCGGTTACTTAAAGTACCGTTTCGCTTCATTTGTCTCGCCGACCGTAGAAAATTGTCAGCCCGAGCCGGGTAAGGGAGAGATACGCCGTAACTACTGCTGGCAAACCGAACAGGCGAATATTGCAGTGGGAAGCGGGCGCATTTTTGGAAAGGGCCTGACGCAAGGAATTCAAAAAGCATATTGGCTGCCGCAAGCAACCGATGATTTTATCTTTGCAGCTTCAGCTGAGGAGCTTGGGTTTATTCGTACTTCACTGATTGTACTGGCCTATTTTGTTATTGCGTACCGGGGTTTTATTATTGCGCACTTTGCTGCGGATAAATATACGATGCTCGTTGCAACAGGCATTACGACCTGGCTTACGGTACAGGCATTTGTGAATATCGCCGTGAATACCGGATTAATGCCGGTAACCGGAATTACGCTGCCCTTTATGAGTTACGGTGGTACTTCGATGTTAACAACCTTAGCCGGCGTGGGCATTCTTTTACAAATTTCTAAATCAACCACTCCATACTATGCGAGTAATACTAACCGGCGGCGGAACGGGCGGTCACGTTCTGCCAAATATGGCCATTTGGCACGAGGTTAAGCGGAAGCATCCCCGTGCAGAAGTTTTCTATATCGGCCAGAGCGGCGATACTATAGAGGCGCGTTTGTGTGCGCACTATGGAATACCGTTCTGCGGAATTCAAGCCGGAAAGTTGCGCCGGTATGTTGATGTGAAGAATATTGTTGATGCATTTCGTGTGCCGGTTGGTATGTTTCAGGCGTTGCGAGTATTGCGCCGCGAGAGGCCAGATTTTGTTTTTGCAAAAGGTGGATATGTGAGCGTGCCGGTCGTTATTGCGGCACATATGCTTGGTATTCCGATTTATCTGCATGAATCTGACGTTACGCCGGGACTTGCAAATAAAATCTGCGCGCGCTTTGCAAAAAAAGTCTTCGTGAGCTTTGAAGAGACGCGGCAGTACTTTGCAGGTGAGGTTCAAGTGGTCGGTAATCCGGTGCGCAAAGAAATTTTCCATGGTAATAAAGAAAAAGGGTATGCGTTTACCGGTTTACAAAAAAATAGGCCCGTTTTATTGGTCTTGGGAGGCTCTACTGGTGCAGTGGCACTTAATAAAATTATTGAGCACAATTTGTCTAAACTTTTGGAGCATACACAGATCGTGCATGTTATGGGACCCGGCAAGAGTTTTAAACAGAGACCACGCCATACAGGATATGTTGCGTTTGAATATCTCCAAGATGAGCTGCCACATGTATATGCCATTGCAGATTTTGTGATAAGCCGTGCAGGCAGCGGAACTATTTTTGAGACGCTTGTCTGGAATAAGCCGATGCTGCTCGTGCCGCTGCCGGCAGAAGGAAGCCGCGGAGATCAGATAGAGAATGCCCAAGCCTTTGTTGCTCGTGGCTGGGCGGGGATGATAGAGCAAGAAAAAACTTCGGCGGCGGAGTTTGCATATATCATTAAAGATTTTTTG
>Ga0210019_1001714_pt1 | contig 22719 bp, 20 predicted proteins | sample CryGeyCG2114_020_2_FD_183969 | JGI IMG/M metagenome (GOLD analysis project Ga0210019, IMG submission 183969) | Groundwater microbial communities from aquifer - Crystal Geyser CG11_big_fil_rev_8/21/14_0.20 (SPAdes) (version 2) | ecosystem: Environmental > Aquatic > Deep subsurface > Groundwater ...
CAAGGTCGACAGTGGGCATTAAAAATCATTCCCTAGTTAGGTCAGCCCAAGAGCTGGTATTGGCCTAGAAAGTGAATGAGAAAAACAGAGGTTTGCGATGAAAGTGCACACCCTAGTTGACACTAACAGGGAAGCCGACACGGTAGAAGACAACATATACCATGCAACCAATGCTTCCGGTAGTTGGGTAACTACTTGTATTTGGGACCAAAACATTGGACACCCCAACACAACAAAACCATCCGCGGCAATTGATGCCAGCAATCATCTGCATCTTTCTTTCTGGAGCGTCCCAACAAAAAACCTGACATATCTTACTAATGCGTCAGGCAGCTGGACAAATGTGACAATTGCCGAAGGCAAAGGGACTTATAATTCAATTTCTCTGGATAGCAGCGGCCATCCTTATGTCATCTATAGTGAAGACGGAACCGTGGCCAATGGCGCTCAAATGGAATACTACGCTACCAACGCTTCGGGCAGCTGGGCTTCAAGAGCAATTACTGATTTGTGTCCCAGTTCTGTCAGCTCTTCGCTGTACATGAGAGAGGACCTGCAACTAAAATTTACCACTGGCAACAAAAGACATTTGGCCTGGGCACATTCTATCCAATTAGAATATTTAACTGACTCTTCTGGCTCCTGGCAAAAATATTTACTTGCGCCAAGCGCGTACAGAGTGAGGTTTGATTTTGACAGTGTTGGCAATCCAGTATTCCTGACAACAAAATACAATAGTGCTGACAACACTTTCAGCTTGCTACATATTTCCGAGCTGCCGGCGCCAACAAGTGAAGCATCGGGCCTATAAATAAAAACTTAATATAAGCAGTTATAACAGCCCCAGCGGCTCGACATCGACAATCACCCTGACATCGGTCGGCACCACGGTTTTTTCCATGGTTTCGCAGACCAGCTCCCTCATCGCGGGCAAATCTTTACCCTTAAGCAATATCCGATAGCGATAGTCTCCGCGAATTTTAGAGAGCACCGCCGGCACCGGCCCCAGCACCTGACACCCAGTCCCCAGTCCCTTTCTCAAAAAAACAGCAAGATCATCAGCAATCTTTGAAGCCTTGGCCCCATTCTTACCAGAAATCACTAAAGTAATTAGTTTACTAAACGGCGGATAGCTTAGTTCCTCACGATTCTTTAGTTCTTGGTTATAAAAGCTCTCATAATCATGCTTGGCCGCAGCCTGGATCGCATAGTGCTCCGGTGTATAACTCTGGATTACGACTTTACCAGGCAAATGATGCCGCCCTGCCCGGCCAGCGACCTGGGTTAACAAGTGAAAAGTGGTCTCGGCCGAACGAAAGTCAGGAAACTGCAAACCAATATCAGCCGAAACCGCCCCAACCAAGGTCACACTGGGAATATCCAAGCCCTTGGCAATCATCTGGGTCCCGATTAAGATATCTGCCTCCCCGTCGCTAAAAGTCCTAAAAAGTCTCTCATGCGAACCGCGCTTGCTGGTTGAGTCCCGGTCATATCTCATTATCCGGGCCTTGGGCAAAAGTTTGGCAACCTCTTGCTCTATCCGCTGGGTCCCTGTCCCAAAAAAGCGCAAAGCTTCTTCATTACAGCGCGGACAACTCTTGGGCGGGTCGATTTTGTACTCGCAATGGCCGCAGCGAAGTTTTTTTTCGTTATGGTCATAAGCCAGGGAGACGGAACAGGTGGGACAAGAAAAGCTAAAACCGCATTTTTGGCACATCAGAAAAGTAAAAAAACCGCGACGGTTAAGAAAAAGGATTGATTGTTCTTTTTTCTCAAAAGTTTCAACCAGTAACTCTCGCAATTTTTGTGACAGCGCCCCTTTGTGCTCTTTCCTCATGTCAACGATTTCAACTGCCGGCATTGGCTGTTGGTTGATCCGCTCTGGCAGGGAAAGTCGATTCTTTGTTTCATAAAATGTCTCAATTGAGGGGGTGGCTGAACCTAAAACCAGGACTGCACGATGAATTTCACAGAGTTTTTTGGCCACTTCCCTGGCATGATAGCGAGGGCTTTTGTCCTGTTTGTAAGAACCTTCAAATTCCTCGTCAATCACCACTATCCCAAGCTCTTTAACCGGCGCGAAAAGGGCTGAACGGGCGCCAAGAACGATTCTCTTCTCCCCCCTAGCAACCGAGTCCCTAGCTACCCTTCTCTGTTTAAGGGTCATATGACTATGAACCACCGCGACTTGCTCGCCAAATCTTTCGACAAAACGCTCTACCATTTGAGGAGTAAGAGCGATTTCCGGCACCAGGACAATTGCGGATTTTCCCAGCTCCAAAACTTTTGCAATCGCCTGCATATAAACCTCAGTCTTGCCGGAACCTGTGACTCCATATAATAGAAATGTCTCTGCCAGCTTTGTTTCAATGGCTTTACTAATCTCAACAAGCGCCTTCCCCTGCGCCTCCTTCAGTTTTGGAATTTGAATATTAGGATTTTGGTATTGTTTGGGATTTGTTATTTGGTGTTTGGTGCTTACAGCTGCCAGAGGCAGCATCAATTTTAAAGCAGTCATCAAGTAGCAGCAATAATATTCCGCCATCCACTTCGCCAGCTCAAGCTGTTTCTCATCAAACAAAGGCTCATCGCCAAAGATTTCAAGAATATCGCGGGTCTTCTCAACCTCTGCTGTTTCAGAAAAGCCAACGACAAAGCCTATGTCGCGACGCTTACCAAAAGGGACCAAAACCTGCAGTCCAACAACTAGTTTTTCTTTTAAATTATCAGGAATACTATAGCTGAAGATCTTTTGCGTTGACCTGGCTGGCTTGGCTAAGAGGACTTGGGCGTACATAAGCTAAACATACTTCTGAACAATCTTAGCCTTGACCCCATCAAAAGCAGCCACAACCTTCTCTAAGATAAAATCATAAATTTCTTGAGCAGTCAGTTCCGAATAAACATGAGAGGTTTTATTGCGAGCATCAATAATTTCAACAAATAAAGATTCATCATCAATCAACCCCAGCTGCAAGCCAGCACTAAACGCGCTTTTAGGGCTAAAGGCCTCGATCTTCTCCGCGGCCGCAATTCTTTTTATCATCTTCCAAAGCAGCTCATAAGTAAACTCGAAGCGTTTGATCACTACATCACGCTTGATTTCTGATTCTTCCTTAATGGCCACTGCTTCTTTTAAACGGCTAAACGCTTTTTCAAATTGTCCAAATATGTTTTTGATTTTTTCGTCTGATGCCATATTTCTATCCTCCTTAAAGCTTCTTTTAGAAATCCTTTATCATCAACCGCGGAAAAATCAATTATGTCTATCTCTCGCAGGGTTTTGGCCTGCTGGTTAATCTCATCTTTTATTAAGCTCAATGTACCACTGGCAATCTCCTCATTATAAATTAATCCGACATCAATATCAGACGCCCCAAATCTGTCTTGTGTCACCTGTGAGCCAAAAAGAAAAATCAAGGCCTCATTCTTGTTTAGGTGCTTAAAAACTACCGATAGAACTTTCTTTTGTGTTTCCGAAATAACCTTGTCTGTCGCCGGCTTAACCATGCTGATATTGTATCACAAAAGAGCTAAAATTTGATTTGCCGCCTGTTCCTTGGATTGCAACGGATAATCAGTCACTGTCCCGTTTTTATCAATTATTGAAAATTTTATCTGGTCGCTGTCAAAAGTCGCTGGTTGATTAGCCACAATAAAATCGAGATTTTTCTCTTTAAGTTTCTTTTTGGCATTTTTAATTAAATTGTTTGTCTCCAGCGCAAAACCGATAATAACTTTGTCTTCTCTATTCTTGCGATTACCAATAATATTCAGAATATCAACAGTTTCTTCAAGCTCAATCCTGTGTTCTGCGTTCCGCTTTCTACCTTCTACTTTCTTTTTTATCTTGCCCCTTGCCCCTTGACCCTTGACCCTAAAATCCCCCACCGCCGCCGCCATCACCACAATATCTGCCTCATCATAAACTTTCAGCACCGCGCGAAGCATCTCCTCTGCCGTCTCCACCCTCACAACCTTAATATCCAGCGGATCCGAGAGTTTAGCAGCAGATATTAAAGTAACCTTGGCTCCTTGCTCTCTCGCTGCCACAGCAATTGCATATCCCATTTTTCCAGAAGAACGATTAGAAATATAACGCACCGGATCAATCGCCTCCCGTGTCCCACCGGCTGTCACCAAAACATGTTTCCCTCTTAAAGCCACCGAGCCACCTAACCACCTAGCCACCTCAACAACAATTTCAGCCGGCTCCATCATCTTCCCTATATCTTCATCCCCGCAAGCCAGCTTCCCTTCAACTGGCCCTAAGACCTGCCAATTATGTTCTTTGAGCTTTTTGATATTTTTCTTGGTTGCCGGGTTTTGCCACATGGCAGAATTCATGGCCGGCGCAAGTAACTTAGGGCCCCTAACTGCCAAAGCTATTGTAGTTAACGGATCATCAGCTTTGCCTGCGACTAATTTAGCAATTGTGTTGGCAGTTGCCGGGGCAATTAACATTAACGAGGCTTTTTTAGCGAGAGAAATGTGGGGAACAGGGAGTTTGGAAAGTTCTTCAGAGAATAAATCAGTAATAACAGGGTTACCGGACAATGTTCGGAAAGTTAACGGCGCAACCAGCTTGGTCGCAGATTCAGTCATCACCACCCAAACATCAGCGCCTAACTTCTTTAACCTTGAAACAATTTCACAGGCCTTATAAGCTGCAATACTACTGGAAACACCGAGAATAACCGTTTTATTCTTTAACATCCAAGCCACCTAGCAACCTAACCACCAAAAATCCTATTTCTTCTCTTTCTTCTTCTTAGCATCTTTAGACAAACGATCAAGTGCAGAAGGGGCTTCTTCTTCAGTCTTGCGCTTCAGCAGCTTATTCGGGTCAATCTTGGGCGCAGAGAGGATTTTGATCTTGATCTTGTCCGCGGCAATCTCGCGCAAAGCAGTAATCACCGGGTTATGCGGGTCAAAATTATTGACATAAGGGAGCGACCCCTCGACAATTTGTTTTGCCCTCCCTGAAGCGGCATTGGCCAGTAAAAACTTATTCTCGGTCTTGGAACTTAATAGGTCTATATCTTTTTCGCTCAATTTAACAACGTCCTTTCACGTTCAACGTTTATAATTGCCCTGATTTTTTCAGCGGCTGATTCGACCTTGTCGTTAACCACAATATAATCATATTTTTCCATCACCTGCAGCTCGGCAATCGCCGCCCGCAAACGATAGTTAACAACCTCTTCGTCCTCTGTCTTTCGCTTCTTAAGCCGAAAGGCTAAAATATCCACTGACGGCGGGATCAAAAAGATAAAGACCGCAGACGCCGAAAGCCTCCCTTTCTCAACAATCTTTTTGATTGAGGCCGCCCCCTGGACATCAACCTCGCAAACAACTTTTTTCCCGCTAACTAAATCTTGCCTGACCGAACTTATTGGAGTCCCATAATAATGGTTGTGGACTTTGGCCCATTCCAGGAACTCATCCTTCTTAACCATCCGATCAAACTCCGCCTGGTCAACAAAAAAGTAATGCTCCCCATTTTCTTCCCCTGGCCTGGGGGGCCGGGTGGTAGCTGAGACCGAGAGCTTTAGTTTCTGGTTGATTTTTAACAGTTTCTTGACGACCGTGGATTTCCCGACACCGGAAGGACCGGAAACAACAATCAATAGGCCCTTTTTCTTTTTTCCCTTTTTGGCCATAAAACTAATGCTATTTTAGCACGGTTTTCTTGACTAATCAAGCCAAGCAGGTTAAAATTGGGCAACTTTCAAAAAAGGAGTTAATACATGAAAAAGATCTTCTTGTTCCTTTTGCTGGCTCTTTGTCTGGCTTCTATGGCTTCAGCCCAGGCTCTTATTGGGGCTAAAGCCGCTGGCATGGGGGGTTCTGGAGTCGCCTATGTTACAGACCTAACCTCTGTGTACTACAACCCAGCTGGTTTGATGAAATCCAATAATTTCGCCAGTTTGCTCACCCTGTCTCCTTCTTATACGGACTACCAAAGCGTGCAAACCGCTTTTAGTAAAGCCACTGACCCGGCTCAATTCCTCGTTGATAATTATGCCAATGATCTCTCCTTCAGAGGGAACTTGGCCGGCATGTTCGGCTTAAACATCAACAAGATCGGCTTGAGCTATGTAGCTCTACCCCTGGGGAACTACGCCGGAGATACATTAAGCAGTACAAATACTATTTATTTTAATAAGCCAGCAGGATATCTCCAAGCTTACGCCACCTATGGGACTCGCTATGACGCGGTTTTAACCTTAGGTCGCTCTTTCGGCTCACTGGATGTCGGGGTCAACCTAAAATCAATTAACGCCCTCTATGGAAATTTAGGCGCAGCAACCACTGAAACCAGCTCTACTTACATAAAAGGAACAGGCACAGGAACAGCAGTTGACATTGGTGTTAGAAGCCAGGTCGACCTCCCTTTTCTTGGTTCTGCCGCAGTCGGCGCCACAGTCCGCGATTTAATGGGAAACATCAATTATAAACGCACGTCAGAAACCTATTATTTCAATGTCGTCCCCCCAACAGGAACAATCACCACTGACGCGGAAGTCCCGCTGGCAGATAAATCAGTCACCCTTGACACCCCAATCGTAATTGGCTTGGCAGCTAACACTGCCTTAGGGTTTGGCGTAGCCGCCGACCTGGAAATGCTTAAATCTGAAACCATCTCTCATCTTGGCCTAGAGTATCCAATCCTAAAGGGTATTTTGACTGCCCGCGCTGGCTTAATGTCAGGAGTAACGGTCAACAAGACCACCCTGGGCGCTAGCATCAATCTGGCCTTAATCAATCTTGAAGCAACCACTATTATTGATAATAAAGACAGCACCAACACCAGCTGGGTTGCGAATATAACAATTTTATAAAGCTCATATAAAAGATAAGCAGCCCCGGCTTTTTAGCTGGGGTTGCTTTTTTTTCGCCCCTAAGATATATTTTTACTAATGAAGAAGGGCCTTGTGGCAAAAAGCCATATGCCGAGGTTGAGACAACCCCGGCTACGCGTAAACCAGGTTGTCTCAACCTGGTTTGTTTTTCTCACATTATCTTCTATTATATTATTAACCACAGCAGCCTCCGGCAGTAAGTGGTGGGATGGCATTTATGACCAAGTCAAAATCGAAACCATCAAGGGACTGGAACAATCCTTCAATGCCAAAGTCACAGTTGGCAAGGTCTCCGGCCCCTTGGTCGGCCAAGTCTTGTTTGAAGACGTTAAGATCGAAGACTTTGCCCTGGCCCAAAAGATCTATGTTGATTTTAACCCCGTGGTCTTTGCCTTAAAACGCGACGTTGTCCCTGCTATCACCTCGATTAAAATTGTGGACGCAAATTTCAAGATTGTGCGCGATGAAAAGGGCCAGATCAACGCCGCTGCCCTCTTAAAAGAGGCCAAACCAGGTGACCCTCCCCCACCCCCTTTTACCGCCAAAATTATTTTTGAAAAGTGCTCGGTGGATTATCAGGACACGTCTGGTTTTGCAGAAAAATTTGGAGGGGTTAAGGGCGAGGTCAGCTTCAAAGTAAAAAACAAAATTTATCTCTCCCTCTTAGCCGACAACCAGACAAAAATTACCGGCTTTTCCAATTACACCACTGGTAATTTTGAGATCAATGTTGAGGCCGGCGGCCTTAAGCTTAGCAGCTGGGGCCCCTATCTTGTCCCGCTCAAAGAGCTAAGGTCCAGTCAAGGGCTCTGCCAGGCAAAAATAAAACTTACCCCGGCGGCCTTAAAAGGCGATTTCAAAATTAGCCAGGGACGGTTTTACAACCAGGATTTTGCCGCCAAACTCTCACTCAATTTTGCCGGCAGCCCACTCGTCTTGGTTATTAATGAGCTATCAGCCTACCAAGGGAAAGCTTCGGGAACCCTCATGATCGACACACAAGGCCAAGAGCCAAAACTTAGCCTGAAGGCCTTGATCAACAACCTTGACCTGGCCTCACTCTCCCAGAATTCACCAGGGATTGAGGGAAAAGCAAGCGGCGAATTAAAGTTGTCCGGCCCCATCACCAGCCTTAAAGGATCACTCTCCACTCAATTAAAACAAGGTTTATTGTTTGGCCAACCAATCAAGACTTTTAATGCGGATTTTTCCGTCAGTCGCGGCGATTTAATAATCAATAATTGTACCGCCAGCTCACAAAATTCTTTTATTAAAGGCCGAGGGACTATTTCAGCCGGCAGCAATTATAATTTCCAGGCCGAAGCCCAAGGGATAAAAATCAAAGGGCAAGGCTTGCTCGGCCCCATGGAAGCAATTGTTGATTCTTTTGAAGGGGAGGTCGGCTGGCACTTGGACGATAAGTTTTTGGCTGCTCCTCTTAAGAACCTGACAGCCAGCGGAGAAGTGAGGCTCTCAGCCGGCCAGATTGGCGAGCAACGCTTTAGTCAGGCTAGCGGAACCATTGCCATTGGCCAAGGATTGATCACGATAAATAATGCCAGCCTCAAAGAAAACGGGTCGGCTATTTCTATCTCTGGCACTGCCGGCTTAGGCCAGCCAACCGAACTGCATATTACAGGCCAAGGCTTAAAACTGGAAAACCTAAAAATCATCAACCAGCTTTTGCCGGTAGAATTCGAAAATCCTCGCGGCGAAGCCACGCTTGATGTTGATATCTCTGGCCAGTTAGACAACCTTAAAACCACCGATGATTTATTTAAATTAAACGCCAGCGGCACAGCATCGATTATTCAAGGGACAGTCGCCAGTATCCCGATTGAAAAAGCCGGCATAAACTTTAAATGGCAGGACAGGCAATTGAGTTTTCCTGATTGCCAGATTAAGACTGCGGCATCGGATATTAAGGCCAAACTGGCCCTTCTGCCCGAGGACAAACTAAAGGGAGAGCTGTCAGGAACAATCACCCTGGATGAATTAAGGAAATTAACCGGCAAATACGGCACCCTGGCCGGCAAGGTCAGCTTGAACCTCCAAGCAACAGGGAGCTGGGCTAACCCGCAAATTTCAACCAGCTTCTGGGGACAAAACATTCATTACAACGGCTTTAACTTTGACACAGCTCATGGCTCAATCGCTTTTGCCAACGACCTGCTTTATTTTTCCACCCCTCTTGAGCTTGAAAGCGGCAAGAATGACAAATATAAGATATCAGGCCAGATTGATTTTTCGCCAATCCGCTTAGGCAAACCAGAGGGAACTTTTTTTGATTTAAACCTGGAACTAGGCCAGGCAGAGCTGGCGCCGGCAATCAACCTGGGCAATAATATTTATAAAGAGATCTCCCGCCGCCTGATGCCAGAGACCAAGAGCGGCAAAGTGACAATTAATAAGGCCCATCTTACCCTCCCCTCCGCCGAGAAATTTACCAGTCTCTATTCAACCGCCAGCAGCCAGGAGGCATTTCTCCCTCTTTGGCAAAAAAGCACTAACCTTGAGAGGTCGAGCAACATTAAGGGGCTGGATAACCTGGTCAAGGGATCGTTAAGCGGGAAAATAAGTTTAAAAGGCAAGCTCGTCTCTCTAGCTGGTAACTTTGACGCAACTATCAAGAACGGCCAAATCAAAGATTACGAGTTTGATTCTTTCTCTGCCAAAGGAAAACTTGGCAGCAAAAAAGTTATCCTCGAAGAGGCCACCTTAAGCAACAAGGGAGGAGAGCTAAAATTATCCGGGGATATTAATTTCTCCGGCACCCTCTCGCTGGAGGCTGCGGCCAGAAAACTCCCACTTGATATTCTTAAGACTGTTATTAATAAGGATTTTGCCGGCGAGGTTAATTTAAACGCCAAAATCAGTGGCCCGATCCAAAACCCAAATTTTACAGCTTCAGCCGCCAGCGCCAACCTAACCCTAGCCGGGATAGCCTTTGAACAAGCCGAGCTGCTGATTAAAAAAGACCCGGAAACCATCCAGATAGCTAATGCGGTTTTAGTTGATAAAAGAGAGGTTTCTTCTTTTGAGGGCTGGGTTAAACCCGATTCAATTAATATTACCGCGGATTTAAAAGGGAAGGCCCTGGGCTTATTTAGTTTATTTACCGATGAAACAAGGTGGCAAGAAGGCCGGGGCCGAGCCAAGCTCACCCTCTCCGGCTCTCCAGACCAACTGCTTGTTAACGGCACCATTAGAGTTACCAGGGCCAAGGTTTATGTCAGGGCACTTGATTCGTCAATCTCCCAGGTTTCGGGCGAAGCAACAATATCCGATAGCCAACTAACCCTTTCGAGCCTGACCGGCATCTGGCAGGGAGACCGAACCAAAAACTATCAAAACCAGATCAGCTTGTCCGGGACTATCGGACTGAAAAAACTCTTCGCCCCAAAAAACATGGTCGAGCTGGGTCTTAGCCTGGCTCCCAATCACTTTTATGTCGACCTGCCCAATCTTTTTACCGGCGAAATAAAAGTAAACCAAGCCAGCCTCACCGGCCCAAGCAACAGCGCGCAGCTTACCGCCAATGCAGAAATCAACAACACGGTAATTTATGTTGGCAAGCAAGAACCCGACAAATCAAAAGCCCTGCCGCTCGGCCTTAATCTTGACGTCAAACTGGACAAAAATGTTTATGTCTCTATGGGTGACATTGCCACTTTTGATTTTTCCACCATCTTCATGAACCTGGAAATAAAAAGCGATGAGTTCAAACTTTTGGGAACACTCAAAGAACCACTTGCCTCTGGTAAAATCGAGCTAAAAAGGGGAATGGTTAATATTTTCAACAAAGAGTTTACCCTACTTACTGAAGCCGCGCAAAAAAGCTATTACCCCTTTAACAATGAGCTGGTCAAAGAGAATCAGGCCTCTTTCTCGCCGGATAACGGTATCCTGCCAGAGGTCAGCATCACCGCCAAGGTTGATATCGAAAATATGGAAATAGACCCGATAACAGAACTCAAAACCAAGAAAATGGTCACTGTGGTTTCCCGAATCAACGGGCTGCTCGGCACTAAAAGGGTAGACAGGGCGTTAACAATAGACTTTGATAGTTTTGTGGAACAAAACAACGCAATTATGCCCGGCAGCTATAGCGAGCAAGAGGTCAAGGTCATGCTGCTACCGGATTTTATTAAGTCTCTGGCCGGCGAAGAAGGGATAGAGGCCAATCTCCTGGTCTCCGACTATTTAAGCAGCCGTTTGCAAACCTTTGTCTTTCGGGGCCTTGAGCGAGACCTGGAAAATCGTCTGGGGCTGGAAAGCTTAACCTTGGAATATAATTTTGGTAAAAAAATGCGAGAAAACATGGGAGTCAAGGACACCGGAACCTTTGAGCAGCGGCCCGACTGGCGGGTCGGGTTTGTCAAAGGATTTTTTGACAAGCTCTATATTGACCTGCGCTACTCCCAAACCCTGGCCAAAGAAGAAACAAACTCGGCAACAACTTCTTTCGACACGCAAATTACCTATAAACTCTCCCCTATTTGGTCTATAATATACTACGTTGAACAGCCCAATGTTGAGGAGCCAACCTTTGAAAACCAAAAATGGACTTTGCAGGTTGGTTTTTCGTTCTGGTAAAAGGAGCAAATAATAAATGACAAATATTTTCACAAATGCCCTCACCCAACTATTTCTTAAACCTTTGGTCAAACAAAATCTCCCTCTCCCTAAGGGAGAGGGACGGCTGGCTCAGGGTGAGGGTATAAAAAAATTCCTTCATTTGTCATTTGTCATTTTTAATTTGACATTACTGCTTGCGCTAACAGTGCAAGCAGTCGAGGTTTCCCCCCTCATCACCGCAATCGAAGTCAAGGGGAACAAAACAGTGGCGGAACAAGAGATATTAAATGTTGTTTTCTCACGAATTGGGGACAGTTTGCTGGAAGAAAAGGTCAGGGACGATCTTAAAGCTGTCTATGGCCTAGGTTATTTTTCCGACGTTAATTCAGCCTACGAATCTTATTCCGGTGGGACCAAACTTATTTTTATCGTTAAAGAAAACCCGCTAATCAAAGAGGTTTCTTTTTCCGGAAACACGGTATATTCAGACAAGCAACTATTCTCCATGATTAGCATTAAGGCAGGGGAAAACCTTAACTACAAGAAGCTGCAGCATGATATTGAGATCATTAACAATAAATACAAAGAAGACGGCTATATTTTAGCTAAAATAGCAGATGTAGACACCGACGAGAAAAAACAAACCATCACTTTTAAGATTATCGAAGGCAAAGTTGAAGCCATTACCCTGGATGGCAATGACCAGACCAAAAATTATGTTATCTTAAGGGAGATTAAAACCCAAACCGGCGACGTCCTTAACCAAAAGACCTTAAAAGATGACCTGCGCCGGGTCTTTAACCTGGGTTTTTTCTCGGAAGTTAATCCTCAGTTTGAAGCCGGCAGCACAGCTGATAATGTCATCATTGTCTTAAAAATCAAAGAAAGCCGCAGCAGCACCATTAATTTTGGCGGCGGCTATGGCGAACGCGACGGTTGGTTTGGTTTTGTCGACCTTTCAATAAATAACCTGATGGGGACCGGCCAGGGGATGATGATCCGCGGCCAGGCAGGCCAGCAACTCACAACCTACCAATTTAAGTATTCCAACCCTTGGTTTTTCCCGGAAAAATTTGGCGATCACACCTCTTTTACGTTTAAGCGCTGGCTGACCATCGGCCGCGACCTCTACCTGACCGAGCAAAACGGCATCTATAACGGTTTTGACGTAGCTGTAGGCAAACCATTTTTGGATGATTATAAAATAGATTGGAGTTTGGGGAGTGAAACCGTTGATCCTTATAACGGGGCCAGTTTTGAATCTTACCAGTCAGATACAATTGGGGTTACCATCTCCTACGACGACCGTGATTTTTGGCTCAACCCCACCTCCGGCTCTTTTTACGCCCTGGCGCTTAAACAGGGGTGGAAACACTCTGGAGGCAACACCACAGGGTTCTTTAAGATTGGCACAGATTCCAACTGGTACCGCTCCATAATTGACGGCCATATTATTGCCTCCCACGTAGGCACAGGGATTGGCTTTGGCGATATCCCTATTGGTGAAGAATACTGGGCCGGTGGCGCCAATACAGTCCGCGGCTATTACCCCAGCGACGCCCACAAAGGGACCCGTAAATTTATCTATAACCTGGAATACAGGCTCAATTTTTCTGATATGTTCCAGGGGGTATTTTTCTATGATTTAGGTGATGCTTGGTTTCTAGGCGCCCCGCATCCCGGCAACTTTATCTCCGGCTGGGGCCCTGGCGTGCGCGTTAATACCCCACTTGGCCCAATCCGCCTTGACTGGGGAGTCCCAATGGGTAAAAACTTTGGCGAAGGGGTCATGCATTTTTCAATTGGACAAGCGTTCTAGCCAATTATTCGATATATACTTAAAAGAGCTTTTGGAGTGGAACCAAAAGTTTAACCTGACGGCTATTACTGATCCAGATGAAATTAGAAAACGGCACTTTGCAGAATCCCTCGCCTTGCTCCCTCACCTCTCACCTCTCACTGCTCACGCTTCACTGATTGACATCGGCCCTGGCGCCGGCTTTCCTGGGATCCCAATTAAAATAGCTAGGCCAGACTTAAAGCTAACCTTGGTTGAGGCTACCAGAAAAAAAACCGAGTTCCTTAAACATATAGTAAAAACACTTAATCTTAAAGACGTGGAAATAATTTGGGGCCGGGCAGAAGAGGTTGCCAAAACAAGAAAAGGCGAATTTGACTTAGCCGTGGCCAGAGCAGTAGCAGAACTTAAAATTTTAGCCAGCTATTGCCTTCCTTTTGTTAAGCCTGGAGGCCTTTTTGTCGCTTTCAAAGGGGCCAAAGCACAAACAGAGCTTATGGCTGCAGAAAAAACCCTGAAAAAATTAGGCGGGAAGCTAGTAGAAATTACCCAAAACCCAACCCTGATAATAATTAAAAAAATTATGGTATAATACGGGCTATGTCACAAATCCTCGCGGTTGTAAATCAAAAAGGCGGCGTCGGCAAGACCACTACCACTGTTAACCTGGCAGCTTACCTGGCCAATTTTGGTAAAAAAATCCTGATGGTTGATATTGACGCCCAAAGCAATGCCACGGTGGGCCTGGGCGTTGAGCGGACCAGCATTAAAAAATGCCTCTATGACGTCTTGATTGAAGGGACCCCCATAGAAGAGGTCATTATTAAAAGCCCTATAGAAAACCTTGATGTTATCCCTGCCACCCCCCGCCTGGCCGGGGCTGAAGTTGAATTGATCAGTATGGAAAGCAGAGAAAACAGGCTGAAATCCGCTCTCTTCCCTATCCAGGAGAACTATGATTATATTATTTTAGACTGTCCCCCCTCCCTCTCCCTCTTAACAGTCAACGCGCTAACCTGTGCCAATGAAGTTTTGATCCCAATCCAATGCGAATATTACGCCTTGGAGGGGATCAGCCAGCTAACCCACACCTTAGAGCTGGTTAGGGAAAGCCTCAATCCGGAGCTTAAGATCCGCGGGATTGTTTTAACTATGTACGATCCTCGGACCATCCTTTCTTCACAGGTAGCGGATGAGGCCCGCAAATATTTTGGCAATAAGGTTTTTGAAACAGTGATCCCACGCAATGTCAGGTTAGCCGAGGCCCCCAGCTTTGGCCAGCCGATCTTATTTTATGATCCGGGCTCACGCGGAGCCAAGGCTTACGAAAAATTATGCCAGGAGGTGATCGGCAGTGCCAGTAGCTAAAAGAGGATTAGGTAAAGGACTCGGTGCGTTAATTCCACAAGGGTCGGTTTTTGTCGGCGGGCGAACCATTGTTAACGTTGACATTGATAGCGTTGTTCCCAACCCGCGCCAACCCAGGCGCAGCTTTGCTCCGGAAGCTCTGGAGGATTTAGCTAATTCTATTGCCGAGCAAGGGTTGCTCGAGCCGATTATCACCCGGATGCGCGACGGTAAATATGAGCTAATTGCCGGGGAGCGCCGGCTACGCGCCTCTAAAATAGCCGGGCTTAAAACCATCCCTTCAATTGTTAAAGAGTTTTCCGATGAGCAGTCACTGGAGCTCGCCCTGATCGAAAACCTGCAGCGGGAAGACTTAAACCCGATGGAAGAAGCCGAAGGCTACGCGCAATTGGTCAAGGAATTCAGCATGACCCAGGAAGAGGTCTCTAGAAAAGTCGGCAAGAGTCGCTCAACTGTTGGTAACTTGCTCCGACTCCTCGCCTTGCCTGAAACAATTAAAAAAAGCCTGCGTCTCCAGGAGATCTCTTACGGCCATGCCCGGGCGATTTTAGCGGCCGAGAACGCGGCCCAGCAGCTTGAGATCTGGCACCAGATCATTGATAATAAATTAACGGTACGCGATGTCGAAGCCATTGCCACTCCGCCGCAAAAAGAGAGAAAAGGGGGGCGCAAGCGGCCGCTGACCCAAAATATTGAGCTGGGTGCCTTAGTTGAAAAGCTAACCACCCATTTGGGGACCAAGGTTAGGATTTTTGGCGGAAGCGAGCGCGGCAAAATCGAGATTGAGTACTACTCCAGGGAAGATTTAGACCGGGTACTCGAGGTTTTGTTAAGGTAGCTGATCGCCTCTTCAACACTTTTGCCCAATTTGGCTGATTGGAGTAAAGATTTATATAATTTTTGGGTTGCCTCGTCCATTTTTTTGGTGTTGGCTGCCAGCTCTGCCTCAAACTGGGCCTTGGCCTCTGACGGCAGGAAATAATACACTTCAAGAAAACGTTTTATGTCTGCTTTTAGCTTTTGTTGCGGGTGCATTAGCAATTATTGTAACATTTATTAAACTATAAGGTAACACTATATAACGCCTCATTGTATTTCTGCATGCTTTGGTATCTATCTAGAGGATCACTGGCAAGCCCCTTAAGGATAACCGCAGCCAAACTTTCTGTAACCCCTGGCACCTTAATTGTCTCGGGCGGATCTGTAGTGGCAATTTCTACCATTAATTTGCCCATCTCTTTTATTCCCTCTCCTCTAGGCAGTGTGCCGGTCAACATCTCAAACATTGCAGCAGCCAGGGAGTGGACATCAGCTCGTGCAAAATCTTGATGGGTTTTGCATTGCCCCATTATCGCCTCTGGCGACATATAAGAGACTGATCCCATGATCGTCCCTGTCTGGGTCATGCCGGTGTCCTTTTCCTCTTTCACAATGCCCAGGTCACCTAAGCGGGGGCGATAATAATTGGTGTCAAGAAATATGTTGGCCGGCTTAATATCACGATGCGCAACCCCCTGCTCATGTAAGAAACCTATCCCCTCTGCCAAATGCATGCCGATTGCAAGAACTTTTTCAGGCTCAAGCCTGCGTTCAATATCAATTATCTCCTCTAAGGTTTGGTCTGTCATATACTCCATCTCTATATATGGGACCGGTGGGCCATCAGCCAGTCTAATCCCGGTAATAGCAGTATAGGCTGCGCGGTCAAGCTCACCATCCTCAATATATTGCACATAATGGGTACCTGGGACTTTTTGCAAAACCCGAGCTTCAGTCATGAACCTGGCAATAATAGTCTCATCAGCCAACATGCCTGGCTTTACAAATTTCAGCACAACCACCCGTTCCCCTTTCTCCCTGTTTTTGTCATAAGCCTTATAAATCGATCCCATACCGCCCTTCCCCTCCCCCTTTTCATCCACCCCCAACTGCCTGATAGGGATAAACCTTCTTTTTATATACTTATCTTTATTAACACTTTCTTGATCTTCCTTCATGAGCGTCATCAATCGATCTAGGTTTTCCTTAGACTCATCCAGTTTTTCCCAAAGTTCTGCTAATTGTAATTCCCTTGCATCAAGGCTTGTTTTCAACGAACGAAGCTCCCTGTACAAATTATCAATTGCAGTTGTTTTAAGCCTAAGGACAGAAACAAAATCAACAGCCTTGATTTCGCCCCCTTCATTTTCCAATAATTTTTCATAATCTTTAATATCTTTTTGCAACCCTTTTATCTGATCGCGCAAGGAATCTTCTTCTTTTTCCAGTTTTTCCATCTCTGAGTTAAGCCAACTTAGCTCTGCATCTTGGCGCCAGGCCTTGGCAGCAACAAAGCGATTGCTGATTGCCAGTTGGACTAGTCCCACAACAGCCGTGGGAACAATGGTTCCAACCGCGGCAATCGCGATAGACGTGGCTCCAGTAGCAAAATATAAATAGGAAAGATTCGCTCCGGCAAATAATGAAATAGCTAAGGGAAAAATCACATAGTTGTTTATAATAGCTAAAACTTTTCTGGTTTTTTGATGCGCTAGGGTAGCAGCATCCATCCGCCTGAAAATCTGGTGCTTTTTAACTGGCAAATCAAAGGTTTGTCTTTCCATATTAATTAAAATCCCATCTCCGCAGGTGATAAAGGCTCTCGCACATAAGGGTTACCGATAATTAATCTTATTCCGGCATTGATCACCCCTTCATTGGCTCCACCAACATCCTGCCAGCCCCCCTCACCATAAAGGCCGAGTAAAAACTCGAAGCCATTTTGCCTTAGCTGCTCACTGCCTAGCCGCAGGTCAAGCCCGAGACCTACCCCCACACGATTACCAGCAGCATTGCCATAAAGAATATGGGCATCAAACCTTAGCCAGTGCTCAGTTAACCAGCTAAAGCCGGCCCTGGCAAAAAAGCCCTCATAGTCACGGTCAAACATTACGCCAGCACTCGCATAAACCCTGCCTTCGCTAGCCTCATTTTCTGCGCATTCTGCCACACACACGTTTGCTCCCAACTCAACAACACCTAAATTGGCTTCTCTCGTCTCCCTGATTTCCAGATTATCATCCCGCCGCAGGTCAAGGCTTGCTAGCCAACCACCTTGGAGGCTAAGTTCTAATCTGCCAAGTTCAAGCCCAAATCTAGCGCCAAAATAGCTATAACTGTAACGGTTATAGCCATAGCTATCGTCATTGGCGTCTGGCCCAGCGCTAAAACCATAGCGAGCAAAGCCAGCCACACTAAAACGAGGATGGCGGTAGCCAAGTATCCCCCACAAATCCACCATTGGCTGGAATTCTGCTGCTAACCGCTCAGCCTGGTCAGTAAAGCTAACCCGAACCGGACCGTTAGCGCCAGCAGCAAAAATAAAATGCTCACCATACCAACTAGTCTCTGCCTCTGCTGGCGTCTCTTGATCTGCTGCAATGACAGCACTGTCTGGGACAGGAGCCGATGTAACTTGTGGCGGCGGAGAGGCATTAGGCGCCGCTTCTTCTGGTCGGCACAAATCCCCAACCTGGCTTCTTAACTGATCTAAGGTAGTGCCTTCTGCAATGTCTAATTCTTGCCTAACATCACCAATCAAAAGCTCAAGCGCTGCCAAGGTGCGGGCCACTCCAATAAGTGTGATATCAGTAATCCTAGCCCCAGCCTCTATTGTCAATAAAGCTCTAAATCTTTCATCAGAAAAATGGATATCATCAATTGCGTCACTAGCTTCTTGATAAGCGGTTAAGGCCGCTTCCAACAAGGGGCGGTCGGTCCCAGGCAAACCAGATAAATTAAGCAAAATTTGAATGCCTTGTATATGTTTTTCAAAAGCTGTCTCGCCATCTACATTTACCAACTCACTTGCTAATCTAATTCTAGCCGCAGAGGTAAGGCTGGTCTCTAAATTCGCCACTCTGGAATCTGCCGCCAATATCCCTAATATATTAACTACTTCAATTAAGCCTATTAAATCATTCAAAGCCTGGATGCTTGTTTGGTCAGCTGGAGCTAATGCAGTTGCTTCTTCAGTACTTACGGGTATATTGCCTCTTTCCTGGCAAACACCGGTTAAACTAAAGTTGGTGCTGCCAATTCCTAAAAGTGTTGCCATTTGCGTTGACATTTATCTATCATTCCTCCTGTTGGCAGCGTTATCAAGCTCTGTTTGTGCCCTTCTCCTTGCACTACGTAATCCTCCAACTTGTTGTTGCAAGGCGTCTATATCATCACTGTGCAAATAGTTACGAGCCTGAACAATCATTGCTTCTAATCGCTGGGCTCGATTAGCAAACGTACCACCAGCAAAATTAAGTCCGTCTATCAAGGTTTCAATATCTCTTATTTCACTTCGCAACTGCGCCCTCAAAGAAGGAATGGTTGGTCCAGCATCTACTGGCTCAGGCGTTGGCACAGGAGGCGCTGGCGGCGGTGTCACAGGCGCTGGTACTGGCTGAGCAACTGGCTCGGCTGGGGCAGCCGGATTTGGCCTGGCAGCCTCGCAAATTAAGGTTGCCGGCTCCGGCACAAAGATCAATGAGCCATAGCATGGTTCAAAAGCAATATTGTCTCGGTAAAAAGTCCCAAGCCCAAAATAATCAAAATAAACTCCCCACTGATCCAAATTTGCCAGGTCGGGACGGCTCATATCAATAGGGTTATAACTCTGGGCATGCGCCTCATGCGCCTCTTGGATCAAGTCAATAACATTTTCCATGACCTCTGGTGTCAGGTCCTCAACCTCATTGTGTCTCATATCGCACCGACCAACCAAAATTTCTCTTGCTGCCAGATTCCAATCCCTTTCAGAAGCTGAAGAAACACAAAAATTGCTTCCTGGGGTCGTACTGGTGAAAGGAGCTGTCTCAGCCTCTGGAGTAAGAGGAACAACAACTCCGGCCTCCTCAGGCAAGCCTGGTTGAGCAGGCCAAAAACATGATATTAATAAGAGTGGATTTAGCATATCTAATCTTTTATCGCCCCTCTTTGACAAAAATTTCACTTTTTTTGGGTTTTTCTTTTATTCTCCCCCTTTACAAGGGGGAGATGTCCCCCGATGTTGCATCGGGGGACAGAGGGGGTATAAATTGACCTCGAACCAATCCCTTGCTATAATGAACTCACAGTGGTTAAAGTATTCCCTTTTGAGGGTATTCGCTATAATAAGGAACTACTTAAAGACTTATCCGATGTCTTTACCCCCCCCTACGATGTCATTAGCCCCACCCAGCAAGACGAGTTTTACGAAGCCCATGATTTTAACTTTATCCGGGTCATCCTAGGGAAAGAATTTGAAGGTGACAGCCAATACAATAATAAATATGTCAGGTCAGCCGCCTTTCTCGACGGCTGGCTCCGCCACCGGGTCCTGGTCCGGGAAGAGCGGCCGGTTTTTTATGCTTATGAGCAAAAATTTAAGATCAACGGTAAAAAATACTCCCGCCTCGGTTTTTTTGCCCTGATCCGCTTTGAAGAAGGGGGGAAAGAAAAGATCCTCCCCCACGAAGCAACCCACTCTAAGGCAAAGATCGACCGCTTTGAGCTAATGCGCGCTACCTCGAGCAACCTGGAACCGATCTTTTCTTTTTACAGCGACGAAAAAAAACACGTTAACAAGGTCCTTAAGGCCTTTATGAAAAAAAAGCCCCTGGTTGACGTTATTGACAGCGACAAAGTTACCCACCGCCTCTGGCGAGTTGACCGCCAGCCATCAATCACTAAGATAATGAAAGAGATGCGTGATAAAACCGTTTTCATTGCCGACGGCCACCACCGTTTTGAGGCTGCCCTGCGCTGGAAAAACGACCTTAAACAAAAAAATACAAAATTCACTGACGATGAATCGTACAACCACGTGATGATGTATTTTACCGCCCTTGAAGACGAAGGCCTGGTGGTCTTGCCCATCCATCGGGTCTTAAAAGATGTTGGTTTTTTTGACCAGGAGCGTTTTCTCGCTGACCTGGCGAATTATTTTGAAGTTGAAGTCTACAAAGCAACCAAAAAAACAGCGACCCGCACCCTTAATAAGCTGGTCAAAGATTTGGCTAAGAGGGGCGAAACCAACCATGTCTTTGGTTTATATTTAGGCCATTACAAATACTGTCTCTTAACCTTAAAAGATACTAAAATAATTGAGGCCATGATCCCGGAGGAGCGCCCCATTGCCTGGAAAACCCTGGATACCAATATCTTACATTATATAGTCTTTGACCGGATCTTAGGGATCGGTCATCAGATTGAAGAAAAAATCGAGTATGTTAAGGGAGCGGACGAAGCAGTTAGCCTGGTAGACAAAAGCGAAAAAAACAAGGCTGCCTTTATCTTAAACCCGGTCCCGATCAAAGTTATTACCGAAATTGCCGGCGATCTGCAAAAAATGCCCCAAAAAACCACGTTTTTCTATCCAAAACTGCTATCTGGCCTGGTCATGAATAAGATTGATCAGAAGGCGAAAATAAGCCACTAGTCCACTACAAAATATTAATTTGCAGTAATGATCGTCTCAATATCCTTTTTTAATATAGGCAAATCTGCTTTTAGCGCGGCCCAAACCCGAAGAGGATTAATTCCAAAATACTCATGGATAAGCACATCTCTTAACCCGGCAATCTTTTGCCAGGGAACAGCAGGGTATCTTGAGCGAAAATTAGCATCAACCTGCTTAACCGCCTCACCTATGATCTCAAGCCTCCTATTCACAGAATCTTGAAGCTGCTGATCCTGGCAATACTTCTCTTCAGAAACCCCCATAATGTATTTTTCAATAAGCTCAAGGCTTTCGACAATATCATTCAGATAAACCTTCAAATCTCTTTTCATAAAATAGAGATCTCTTCCGACAATATTTGTTTCTTTAATAACGGTTTAATTGTTGAATACTCAACCAGATCAACCCTCTTGCCAAGGGCGCTCTCTAACTCCAGCTTAATTCCAATAAAATCAAGCACACTTAACGATTTCTGGCTAATCTCAACCAATATATCAATATCACTATCAGGCCTTTGCTCTCCCCTCGCCGCCGATCCAAAAAGCCCTGCCTTCTTGACATCATATTGTATAAGTATTGGTTTTATTTTTTTCTTTAATTCTTCAACCGTCATGTTATGAGTATAACCGACCAAATAATTAAAATCAATCAACGAAAGTATCCTCCCACCCCCAATAATCCCCACGTCGATTGGAGTTCGGAAGTGGGCTGGTAGAATATTTACCTTAAGAAAAGGGGAGGTTACTGATTACCCGCTGCAGGCAAAAAAACAGGCAGCAGGGGCGATTTTGGATCGGACAAGAGAATTAATCTGGTTATTCCCAACCACGACACTGATTATAAAAGTTAGGGGGAAGGGACGTTACCCGCTGATCTGGCCAGAATTGATAAGCATGTTTTCCTTGAGAAAGGTAATCTCTAAGAACGTAACTAAACTCTTTAACAAACCAAGTGAATTGATTGTTTTCGCAAAGGGGGTCTACGACTTTTTTAGGAACTCCATTTTCCCTCATTCCATTTGATATTTTTTCAATAGCCGCACACACAAAAGGATAACCATAAGGAGTATCGCTATGCTCTAGGAAAAATCTATGAGAGTAGAGTGCAACAGCAGCTTTAACTTTCCTTGTTGTGGGGGACGGAGTGAGCTGTTGGGTGACCGTTCTTAAGGAATCAATAAAACCAGAACCATCATCTGCCTGTTCAATAGCTTTGGTTAGTCCTGTCCAATAGGTTTCAAGGATGTTTTTGACAGCAGCTTCTTCAATTTCAACTTGTCTTGCAGTTTGATAGTTGATGGAATTATAGACTCTGGCCTCAAACCTTGTTTGACCAAATCTATAGCCTTCTTTTATCCGTCCAGCAATTCGGGCGGTTTGATTTGCGAGAAAATTTGTTGCTCTTGGAAGATTTCTTAGCCCCCAAGCTGTAATTTTAATTCCTGTTATTCTTACTGTTGTCATTTCTCTCTCCTTTTGGCTTCTTTGATCCTCTTAATTATTTCCTAATAGAACATAGGCTCGTCCGCCTGCGGCGTACTCGCGCTATGTTAATGACAAATGACCAATTTCCAATGTCAAATGAAGGAATTTATTATTAAAAATGCCGATATGGATTTATGGTTATCAGCTTGAAAG
>Ga0210019_1001716_pt1 | contig 22706 bp, 11 predicted proteins | sample CryGeyCG2114_020_2_FD_183969 | JGI IMG/M metagenome (GOLD analysis project Ga0210019, IMG submission 183969) | Groundwater microbial communities from aquifer - Crystal Geyser CG11_big_fil_rev_8/21/14_0.20 (SPAdes) (version 2) | ecosystem: Environmental > Aquatic > Deep subsurface > Groundwater ...
GAGGGTTCGGCATAAAAAAAGGAGAAAAGGTTTTGGTGGTTGAGGACGTTGTTACCACAGGCCTTTCAACTAATGAAGTTATAGAGGTTATAGCTGCGCAAGGCGGTAAGGTTGCCGGCGTAGCCAGTATTATAGACAGAAGTACAGGCAAGGCAAAATTCGAAGTTCCGTTCAAATCCCTTGCCAAAATAGACGTAAAGACCTACGAAGAGCACAATTGCCCTCTATGTAAGCAAGGCCTTCCGCTAACCAAGCCTGGATCAAGAAAATAGCGCAAAAATAGAACTTGACAAAAAGACTGAATATGGTATAATTTAGTCAGTAAGATGACCAAATTTATACATCAGGGGGCTTTATGTATATACCACAAAAACAGCTGGAAAACTTAAGAAAACTGATATGTCCGCAGAAAGCGGTTATTATCTACGGCCCAAGGAGATGCGGCAAGACAACCTTGCTTAAAAAGATGCTCAGCGAAACAGATGAAAAAAATTATATGTTTGTAAGCGGTGAGGATATAGTCGTTCAGGATTACCTGGGCAGCAAGTCAATAGAAAAGCTCAGGCAGTTTGCGGGAAATAAAAAATTAATCGTCATAGACGAGGCGCAAAAAACAAAAGATATAGGCCTGAATATAAAATTAATGCTTGATCATATTGAAGGCATAAAAATAGTTGCCAGCGGCTCATCCAGCTTTGACCTTGCCAGGCAGACAGGGGAGCCGTTAACAGGCAGAAAATACACGCTTATGATGTTTCCTCTGGCGCAGCTGGAAATCGGCGCCGCCCAGACAAGGCAGCAGACAGACGCCCTGTTGGAATCGCGTTTAGTTTATGGCTCCTACCCGGAGGTTGTTTTGATGGATGATAATGCGCGGAGGGCATTGTATTTAAAGGAGATAGTGAATTCATATCTTTATAAAGATGTGCTAGAGCTCGACGGAGTTCGCTATTCGGACAAGCTTGTAAAATTGCTTCAGCTTTTGGCCTTTCAGATAGGCAAAGAGGTTTCATATAACGAGCTCGGAACTCAGTTGGGCATGAGCAAAAATACCATAGAGCGCTACCTTGACCTTCTGGAGAAGGCCTTTGTGATTTTTAAGATAAAAGGCCTGAGCCGTAGTCTGCGCAAAGAGGTTTCAAAAAATCCGAGGTATTATTTTTATGATACAGGCGTAAGAAATGGGCTCATCAATAATTTTAACCCTTTGTCTATGCGCGATGACACGGGCGCGCTGTGGGAAAATTATATCGTAATGGAGATGCTTAAAAGGCAGGAATACCTGGGCCTTCAGGCAAATAACTATTTTTGGCGCACCTACGATAAAAAAGAGATAGATTTTGTAGAGGAGCGTAACAACCGGCTGTGCGGTTACGAGATAGCATGGTCAGCCAAAAAAAGCAAACCCCCCAAGGAATGGCTGGAGACATATAAAGATTCAACATATCAAGCCATTACCAGGGATAATTACCTGCAGTTTATAATATAAAACCTCCCAGTTCGCAGCAGCGTTATACACAATATGATTGTTAAGGTTACCAAAAGCCAGATATTTATGGGAATATTTGGCTTTTTCAGTTGTTATAATAGTAGGAAATAATAACTTGGGTGACAAGGGGCAAGGGGCAAGAAGCGAGTCATCTTTTGCTTGTCACTTGTGCGCTTGTAACCCAAAGTTAACAAAGTAAGCATATATGACCAAATATTACTCTAAATCTATAAGAATAATATCTATAATCACCCTAATAGCCTTCGCATCTACGCAAATGGCAATAGGCTATGAGGGCTGTACCCTGTCCGCCCAGCCCCAAAGATCGCAGTTACGCATAAAACAGTATGCTGAACCAGCGGCAGCGCAAGCGGCTGGAAAGCGGGCGCCTGGCAAACGAAAGGCCGGAAGCTCTGTTTTAGAAGGGCTAAAGGCCATTAATAGATATACGTCATTATTTGTGGAAAACAAATTTGATATGGCGGCTTATCAGGCAAAAAGAATTAACCCGCGCACCGGAAAATCGTTTTCACGCACAAGCATATATTCAGAATTGAGAGCCTTGGTTGAGATAGGCATATTAGACTGCCGGATTGAAGAAGTTAATCCCTGCATAAAAAGATACATTTACAATTTAAGCAAGCCTTATCTTAGCGCGTCTTTAATTAAAAAGGAGAAAATAGATTTATTGATTGAAGGACTGCCTTCAAGGCCGGGCAGGGAAGAGCTTAAAGCGGCGGCTGTTTCTGTAGGAAAATTGCTGAAACCGCATAGAGATAAAGGAAGAGGCAGGTTGGCACCCGCTGTTTTATCCGCAGCCGTTTTATTTTCCGGCCTTGCAAGCGCCGTATCCTTTGCCGCGAAGACAGTAAAATACGCGGTATTCAAACCTTTTGACACCGCAGCGGCGTATGAACAGATTACGGCGTCGCCCGAACACTTTCAAAGAATTCTTCAGTTTTCCTCCAACGAGAGCTCAAAACAAATTCATACCCTGGTTATGATTTTGCGCCAAATAAAAGATAAGGCGGATATATCTTTGTTAAAGCCGGGCATTGAGGCGCTGGATTTTCAGAAAAAGGCATTAGAGGCTGTTTATTCGTATTACCAGAAGATGGGCGGTTTTTCGTCCGAGGTTGCAGTATGGCTTAAGGAGTGTAATCTTTATATTGATTTGCCTGCCGCAAGCCACGAATCGCTTGCCGGCAGGATTTTTCATATGTTTAGCGGCGATCTGACAGCGCTGGTTTACGCGGGAACAATTATTTTATTAGTGTTAATATTTTTAGCTGCGGACTATATGAATAAAGATAGGCCTGGGGCGGATAAAATCGCCGGCTCCGATGATTCATCCTCAGCCCGAGCGAACGGCGCGAACGGCGCCGGGGCGGCAGAAACGGCGCTGACACAAGCCGTTGCGGCGCAAGGGGTTGGAAGTGTGGCGCCTGGCGCCGATGGTAATACCACTAATAGCACTGGTATAACCCGCAGATCTTTTTTAAGACAGGCGGCGGTGATTGTTGGCGGCGCGGCAATCCCAAGCCCGGTTGCGATGTCAGCACAGCATTCCCTAGATTCTTATTTTAAGGCAGTAGGTGAGCTTTCTACAGGCTCATGGAAAAATGTGGATTGGGTTTATATGACAACTACGGACCGTGATCTCTATAATATGGCTTATCCGTTTGCGAGAAATCTTGAAGGCACTATGGTAGGTGTAAGCCTTCAGCAGAATTTTTCATTTACAATCCATGGAAACTTTTCCACGTGCGTAATTTATGATATAAATCCTATGGTTACAGAAGTTATGGCCCCATTTCTTGGTTATATTGCGCAACATTCTGAATCACGAAGAGAATTCTTTTCAACTTTACTGGGTGTAAAATTGACTGATGATGATGTAAAGCAACTACTTGAGCCAATGCCGCGGCCGGGGCAAGACAAGCGTGAAATTTATGCGCATGTTGATGCTGCTTTAGAGAAAATAATTAGCCGAGTGCAAATACGGGAGCGGGAACAGTGGTACCATAAGCATATTTTGACAATCTTCTATCGCGAGGTTTGGTCACGATTAGAACGTTCAGGCCGCTTAAAAACTTTACAAGGATTAGAATCTTCCAAGCGTAAATTACCAAGAAAGGTGCTTGAGCATTTTTTAAGCCCGAAAACCCTGCTTGCTACAATTGCTACAGATAGTAAAGACTTAGTGGATCCAGGCGCGCCATATTTTGGGCAATTTACAAGTTTTTTATATGAACATGCCGCAGTATCATGGTATGGTCATCAACAGGGAACGTGGTTATCCAGCGAGGAAAATTATAAACAATTCCGAAAGGCATGGGCAGAGGGCCGATTTGTTGGCATGACCGCAGATTTAACTGATCCAAAGTCAATAGGAAAGCTTGGTCATTGGTTGAAGGAAAACAAAAAAGCGGATGTCTCCATGCTCTATACTTCCAATGTCCCTGAATGGGTTGGGCCAAAAGCCAGCCGCACGATGTACAATGAGGCCTTCGGTCAGCTGCCGCTAAGAGATAATGCATTAGTTGTTATGAGCCACGGCGGCCCGCAGCTTTATACACGAACCTGCTTACTTAAATCCATACGCGAGTTTTACAATCACGTTTATAAAGATACAAGCAATTTTTTGCTTGTTCAGGTATTATTGTGCGCAGTCGGGACTGTTTTAACGGATCCACAAAAAGTCTATGAAAAATTTTTATCTGTATTAGAATATTTTCTTAAAGATTCGGGCATATTTTATGATGAAGCCGAATCGAAGAAGCAAAACCGTTCTGTTTTGAATATTCAGGGAAGGCAAGAGTTGCAGCGTTACACCCGCCTCATGGAACAAATACAGCAATCGGAGCCAGATTTAAAAAGTTTTACTCCGGATGAATTTGCGCAATGGGTCAAAAGCTGGGCTAAAAACAACGAACCTGAGTTTGACACCGCTACCAATTATTTTCAGGCCTTTGTATGGAATTTGGTTGATGCAGGTGTAATTCTGCCGTGGCCATCCGCCGCCGCAAGCGCGAACGGCGGCGGGGCGGGTAGTGTTGTCGGCGAGGCGGACGATGACTGGTACGAGCAAATAAGAAAAACGCCCGTACTGACTCGAGAGGAAGAAGTTGCCCTTGCCAAAAGAATAGAGCAAGGAGACGAGGCGGCCAGGAATAAGCTGGTAGAAAGCAATTTACGCCTTGTTGTCAGTATTGCTCAAAAAAAGAGAAAAAAATTAACTGGCATAGGTTTGACAATGGCGGACCTGATACAGGAGGGCAATATTGGCCTTATCCGCGCTGTAAAGAAATTTAATTATAGAAAGGGCTACAAGTTTTCTACATACGCTACTTACTGGATAACGCAGGCAATCAACCGCGCTATAGAACAAAGAGGGCCTACAATAAGAACGCCGGCGCACATAGCAGAGCTTGCGAGAAAGGTAAAAACCGCTATAGCGAAGTTGTCGGAATCATTTGGCAGGAAACCGAGTATGGAAGAAATAGCCGGCTATATGGATATTACCGCAGAGCAATTAGAGAAAGCGCTTGCCGCTTCCAAAAATGAGCCTGTTTCGGCTGACGAAGTTTCTGAAAGCTACGGTGGCACTATGCTTGATGGATTTGAAGGTTACTTCGCAGATCCCGCGCCAGGCGCCGAACTTTCGGCATTAAGAATTGTTTTAAGAGATGACATAGAACGCGCGTTACAAGCATTATCTCCCAGAGAACAGGAAATTATACGGCTGCGTTACGGCTTAGATGGCGGCGCGCCGAAGACGTTGGAACAGGTCAGACATGTGTTCGGCGTCACCCGCGAAAGGGTCAGGCAGATAGAGCACTACGCTTTGGAAAAACTGCGGGAACATCCGCTTCTGGCAGGAACGGCCGAGGCGCCTGCCGCCGGTGCGGCACAAGGGGTTGGAGATAGCCGGAGCGTCCCCGAAGGGCAGGCGGGCGGGAAAAACAGTGTTGGTGCCAATGTTGAGGGCGCGGGTATGGCGGCAGCGCAAGCCTCCAAAACCGCAGAAGCAGATAGAAAAAAAGAAAGATGGTTTTATGATTCTCTGCTTAATGCTGACGCGCGGATTCAAGCCCTGCTTACAGCCCCGGATTTAGAATCCATGAATAATTATATTGTAGGATTATTTGAGTCATCGCAAATAGCGGGAACGCCTGTTTCAGCAGAGGCGTTTCGCGAAGGCGTTGAATTAACTATGCCTGCCAAACAAGCAGAACTTTATTTGGAAGTACTGGATTTTATTGAAAGAACGTCTCCGACGACATTTGAGTTAGTAAGGTTAGGCTTATCAGGAGGTATCTGTCTGAGGAAGTCGCGGGATAACAAGGCTTACTATGACGAAAGCGGCCACCGTGCTTTAATGCCGTATGTCAAATTTCTGCAAACAGGTTCAGGTGAATTTGTGGAGATAGCCGGTCAAACCGATAGCATGGATCGTGTAAAGGTTATACAACTAATCGCCGATGTGTTGGCTCATGAGGCAATGCATGGTTTATTACATCTTTTTGATGAAAAAATTTTATTTTTGAACCGTAAGGATAATCTTGAGTACCTGGGAGCGAGCGGTGAAGCTGTATGTTCGAAGTATGAATGGGAATTTGCCAGAGCAACAAACACCTATCCTGATTTAATCCTGCATAAAGGCAGACATTATGATGAACTGCCAAGTGATTTTTTACACTGGGGGCTGCATGAGATAGAGAAGGGTTTATGGCGCGATTTAGGAGGAACAAATAGTATATTTGTAAGCGGTGCCACAGGCGCGGTTGTGCCGGCCGCCCGCGCAGACGCCGCGGCGCCCCTATATATGTTGGACGAAGCAGAAAGGCGATTAGCCGAAGAATTTAATGAAAAAATTCAGGGAAAATGGCATAGGCGTTTGGTTATAAACGGTAAAACATACGTGTTAAACCATACCGGCCGGTATGTGCGCGTTGGAAAGATTTTTTTCATAGATAAAAAAGATGAGCTAAAAGCTGAATTAGCCGAAGAAATCGCTTCTTACGGAGCGATTATAATTTATTGGGATAATTTTCATAAACTGCGCTCGGATTCTTCAGTTCTTTGCCTGTCTGAGTACCCTTTGTTTAGCGAAGCAGCGGTGTTGGGCCTGCAGTTAGGCGATTTGCAAGGTAAGGTTGTTTTGGATGCGGGCGCAGGCCAATACGCATTATTATCAATAGCAGCGGTAAAACTTGGAGCTAAGCAGGCGATCGCAATTGATATTAATGGTTTTTGGCCAAAGGCGGCTGAATTAAACGGTGTCAGCGATAGGATAATTTTTAAAGAGAGTAGGTTTGAGCATTTAAAAAAAGGCGATGTGCCTCAGGTAGACGTGCTGGTGGGCAATTTGCCTTCATTCGGGCTTTTTGTGGACAGGGTTTGCGATCAAGGGTCAATATTAGAACAATTATCAGCGGGCATTGATTTGTCCTGCATTGGAGAAGCGATTATAACAGGAGGCGAAACTTTAGAGCAGGCAGAAAAGGCGGCAGAATTTTTCAGTCAGTATGGTTTTCAATTGGCAAGGCAGTGCGATACAGTGCCTTTGTATCTTGGTTTAGATTTTCCCATGATAAACCCTCCTCAGCCAATGTTTATATCAGGCGTTCCCATTTTATATCTTGCAAGGCCGGCTTCAGCCGGCGCCAAAGGCGTTGATATGAATCCCGTGAATCCCGTGAATCCCGGAATGAATCCCGGAAACAGTTTCCAGACTGAAGCGGAAACTGTTTCCGGGGCAATCGGGACAGTGGGTGCTGCAAAAGGGGCTGGAGACAGTGAAGCTGCCTCAGAGAGTGTTCGAAAAGATATGGCTGAGGTGATGCAGATGGTAAAAGACGGCGATGTATCCGGCGCAGAGAAGATATATAGCAAGCTTCAGAAATTAGAAGAAACAAACCCGCGCGCCTTGAACGGAAACAGGCACATGTTGAATATCTTAAGAGTAAGGCTGCAGGATGCGAAGGATCGCGCAAAAATATCTTTTGTTGATATGAAACCGCTGGGGTTTGCCTGCATAGATGAAAAGTACGTCAAGCGCTATACGGTGGATACAGGTAACAGCCGAATAAATCTTGTTGAGGCAGCGGCCCGAAGAATGCTTCCCGGCAAGGAAACCGTAGAGGCCGTTTTGGTACCGCCTGCCTCCGAGGATTTTGGTTTGGGGGTTGAGTGCTTGAGCGCGGATGAGGTAGCAAGGCGCTTTGGGTTGTCCAGGCCATCCATATCCAGCATGATTTCCCAAAAAGGCAAAGAGGTATTAAAAGGTAAAAATATAAGGCTGCCTGGAACCAAGATGTGCCTTACCAGCGTTGTGTATCGCGATTCGGCGTTGGAATATGCCAGGAAATACAGGATGTCTGTGCCGTTGGAAACTGCGGCAAAGGTTTTAAAAGAGATTTATGACAATAAAGAAAACGGTATCGTAGTTAATACCGAATGGCTGGGCATGATTTTTCAAGGCCCGGAGGATGTTTTTGGCGAACGGTTATCGCAGGTTTGTTTCGGCGCGCGCCGGCCGCTTATTATAAAACAAGGGCTGAAGGGGTATGTTTCACTTTGGGATATACAGGCTGTTTCAGAGATTATTCAGGCAGAAAGCGATATGCGTAAAGGCGGAACATGGATGACTACCGCAGAGTTTACGGGAGACATTGAGAGGTTTTCCGCGGATAGGCTGTCGAAGGCCATTGAAAGAGGTAAGTTAGTTAACCCGTCAGCTGAGGAGTTCTTTTTTGTCAGGCAAGGTGTCACCCGATGCAGGTACCTATTGTCAAAGCAGGAATTACCTGAGTTTAGATCAGGCCGCGGGATAATGCTTGACAGGCGCGGGCCAAAGCCTTTGACGCCGGGCGCCGCAGTAAGCGGCGCGTTGATTGCGCGTCCTGATGAGATTGACGCATTTGTTGAAGCGGTAAACGGCCGCCTGACAGAAGCGGATTACCAAAAATTAAGAGAAGACGCGTATCCTGCCGCATCTGTAGACAAAGGGCGTTGGTACAGTTTAAGCGAGATAGTAGAATTAGGCAGAGGCGTCGGGAGAGGCATGAGCGTTTCAAGGCTAGGGTATCTAATAAGGACGGGAGGCATTAATTCCGATTGCGCCCGCATTGCTGATGGAGGCAAATACGAAATTTTAGGCGCAGAGGCGGAACATATGCTTAATTTTGTTTCAGCCGAATCAGTAGCAGTCAGGTTTAGGGGTGCAAGCGTGGAATCTTTGGTTAAATTTGCCGAAGGCAAAGGGCCGGATAAAGCGTATGAAAGAGGGCTTAGAGCAGTAAATATGATAGCCGTTGATGTTGCTAATGAATATGCCAGGTATTGCAGGACAACGGTAAATGTCAGGGCCGCAGCTAAGATTTTAGCCGGGTTCTTTGCGGCGCAATGGAAAGCCGCGCCCGGGGCGCCTGCTTACAGGACGAGAGTTAATCCAAAAATATTTCAAAAGATGGCAGGCGATCCTGCAGGATTTTTTGGCAAGGCCAGGGCAGTTAAAATTTTCGGGCACAGCGGGCCTATCAACTTTTTAGAAAGCCATCCGGAGTTTAAGGTGGTCAGCAAGGGCAACGCGGAGTTTATTATTGACTTAATGGATCTTTCGCGTCTTTCCGGAGAGATGCGTAGGCAGGATGAAATTCTGCGCGCAAAAAATTTCATAACGTGCGACCGGGCAGCGGAATTGCTGGGCCTATCCGGGGTCGGGCCGGGCCTTTTGCGCGAGCAGGTCAGGCAGGCGTGCGTAGATGGGGCTTTGGGCTGTGAGCTGTTGGATTTTACAGGCAACAGGTTTAGGCCGCAGGCGGTTTTTACGGATAGAGATCTTGCCTTTTTGCCTGTTGCCTGGGCGGTGCATAACGGTACAGCAGAGCTTGCGCGCCAACCGGATTTCCAGGTGGCGATGACGGTGCTGCACCTGGCATGGCAGATTTTGCCGGAAGATACGGACAGGTTTTTTAACAAATGGTTTGACGGGCTAGGCAGCGCGTATTGCAGTTCCCTTCGTGGGCTTGTTGAGACATACTCGCCCTATTGCCCGGACAGCCTGACAGGTACACCTGCTCACAAAGCATTTTCCATAGTTTCAGGCGTGCATGGAGACGAATTGAAAAGCAGTTTAGGTATATTATATGCGAAGGCGTGCGAGCAGGAGGTTTTTCAGAATCAGGCGCTGTGGGTTTTGTATCTCATGCCTTCTGCACAGGACGGGTTTTCGATTTCCGTGCAGATTGACGGCAACACCAGGCTTGTTAATTTTAACAGGGAAAGCTTTTTACAGGCATGCGCGACAAACGGTTATACCAGTGCCATTTTAGGGGTTGTAAACCATTTAGGCGAAGATTTACCTGTTGAGCAGATTAGGGTTGCAAGGGTTGGTTTGGCAAAACTTTTGGATAATAAGCAGGCCCGGCAGGCGTTAGGCAGGTGCGGAGAGCAGTATGTGCCGCAGGCTCTGGCATTGCTTAACGGAGCAAAAAATGTAAGATATATCGACGCTATTAGTACCGTTAATCCCGTTACCGGAGCCGCGAAATTCGGCGGCATAGGTTTTGACTGGCGCAATTGTTTTGATCCAAAAGATCCGCTATATAGAGCCATTGACCTGGGCTTAAACAGCCATACACAGGCTAGGCTGAAATGCATCGGGCTTACAGCAGAGGAGTTGGCCGCGCGCGATAAATTAAGGGAATTGTTCCTTATTAATTTGCGAAAAACTGATACCACAGGCAGGCCTGTTGGCGATAGCGTGCTTGCCGGCTGGAAACAGGCGCACTCGGTGTTGTCTCATGATCCATTAGAACCTCTTTTAAAATCTGATGGCAAGCCCATTGATTCAAAAGAACACAATAAATTAATGAAAATTATAGCAACATCAATGGGCGTTTCCTATGGCGGCACGGCAGCAGCGCGTGCCGGCGGATTGGATGGAAACGATGTTATTGAGATTCCGTATTCGGGCGATACAAAGATTGTGGGTATAAAAAGAAAACAAGGCGTTAAAATCACAGAACCGCCTTATCATTTATTTGCCGTAGAGGCCCAAGAAAAGCCTATTTATATAGGATATGTGAATTTTGGAATTACAAGAATATTTTTTGACGAAGGGCCCATGGAAGCTTTCACAATAACAAACATTGAAATTGATACAAAAAATCATGGTTTTGGTACAACTGTTTTAAGATGGCTGTTTGAACAGGCGCATAAAAAAAATGCAATCGTGCGCATAAACTTTATCAATAACCCCCGCATCCTGAATATGTGCAAGGGATTTATAAATGTCCAAAATTCAGACAGCTGTATATTCGTAAACGGCTTAAAAGAGTCAATCCCGTTGGTTGAGTTTTTATCAAGCCCGGAATTTAGCGAAGCGCTGGATGCGTCCAATTATGATGCCGCCGGAAATGTTTTGGACAGGCATAAAATAAAATGGGAGGTTTTCGCCGTGCCTAAGGCTGCCGGCGCAAACGCCGCGGCGAAAGGCCTTGGGGGCAGAAGGAGAAATGCAAGCATTATTGATAAATATCCGGATATGGACAGTTTTATAGAAAGCGTAGATGAAGACGCATTGCTGAATCTTGTCAATGGAAGGCTTATAGATAATGATATTGATCAGTGGCGGGTAATGATTGATAATCACCCAATATTAACCAAAGAACAGGAGGTTGTCCTTGCCAAAAGGATAGAGGCAGGCGATAGAAAAGCCAGAAATATTCTCATAGCATGCAACCTGCGTCTTGTTTTTAGGATCGCTCAAAAACATGCAAGTGGTGGTGTGACAGGCATGAATATGTCAGACTTGATACAGGAAGGTAATATTGGACTTATCAGGGCCGTAAATAAATTCGATTACACAAAGGGTTTTAAGTTTTCAACTTATGCCACATACTGGATTGAGCAGGCGATATGGCGAGCCATAGAGCAAAGAGGCCTGATTATAAGAAAACCGGCACATGTCGTGGAAATTGCAAGAAAGGCGCGGGTCGCCACAGCGAAGCTATCAAAAGAACTCGGCAGACGGCCGACACCGGAAGAAATAGCCGGTGAATTGGACATCACCGTAGAAGCCCTGAAAAGGGCCTTAACCTCATGCGGTAATGAGCCGCTTTCACTGGATGATGTTTTTGAGAATGAAGACGGAAGGACGGATGCTTTTTTCGATTATCTGAAAGATTCAAGCCCTTCTACCGAGAGCGTTGGGCAGAACAGCGTCTTAAGGAAGGAAATAGAAACGGCGTTTAAGACCACCTTGCAACCAAGAGAGCAGGAAGTGATAAGGCTGCGTTATGGTTTGGACGACGGTATTTCGCAGACGCTTGAGCAGGTCAGGCACAGATTTAACATTTCCCGCGAAAGGGTAAGGCAGATAGAGCAAATTGCTTTGCTTAAACTGAGGCAAGGCCATCCGGGCCTGGACAGTTCTGATCCGGCAGATTCCGCCGCCGGGGATTTGAAAACGGCGCCGACGCAAACCGTTGCGGCGCAAGGGGTTGGAGATAGCCGGAGCGTCCCCGAGGATACTGAATTTGATGCAAGAGGTATTGCGATTAATGAAGAATCCAAACAGTCAGCAATATTACGTTATCAGGAAGCAATAAATGCGGCAATCGCATCAATAGATGATTTATCAGCAAAAAAAATATTGCCGAATCTGCGTGCGGATTCAATAATGACAAGCTTTGCGCGTTATTTATTGCACAAAAGGCTGCCGCATCCTAGATTGGGGGTATATCCGGAAGCAATTGTTTATCATGATGCGCTGACAAGCGCTATGGAAGGCGGCCCTTCGGATATCGATCTTGTAGTTTTATGCGATGACGGCTGTTCGCAGGAGGAACGTGCCTGCTTTAAAGAAGAGATATATAGATTGCAGAAATCTTTGTATAAGGAACACAGGGTTTTAGTGCATATTTGGCTGAATGCGCGTCCGTATATTAAAATACCTGTTACCGAAATAATCGAAAGAGGTTTGGTTGATTTGTACAATTCCAGAAACAGTTTCCAGCCCAAAGCAGAAACTGTTTCCGGCGCAATCGGGACAGTGGGCGTTGCAAGTGGCGAACCCGCTCAGGCGAAAGGGGTTGGGAATGTCGGGAGCGATTATGAGGTCCAAGTCGTATCCGAGGCCGAAGAGTTTATAGAACTTTTAGATATTGATCCCGAAAAAGTTTTAAGTAGATTAAGAACAATGCCGGAAGAAAAAAGAAATACAGTGCGCCTGGCCGCATTGCGATTATTAGCAGATAAGGTTGAAAATGTAAGCAAACAAAAAATTACATTTACCCCCATATACCTTCTTACGGAACAATATAAAGGTGAATATATGGTTGAGGAAATAGCGCATTTAAGGAGAAATTTTTTGAGAATGGATTTGGACTGTTTAAATAAAGATGGTTACGGCGGAGAATATTTTTCGGAATCTGAAAATTTACTTAGATTTATGGCTAGGCATGGGACAATAGATTATTTGCTCAGATTGAAGATTTTTTGGTTTTTGGCCCTGCCCGAGAATTTTATAATAATACAGCCGGCAAGCGGTATAGATTATGTGCCGGCTTATCTTTTTCCCTACATGGGCCTTACTTTAGCGCCTTTTGGCGCCGATGGTACAGAGGCTTTTGTAAGAGGCTTGGATTCACGGGTAACAGGCATGGACAATAACCGCACATTTGAAAGCAATTTAAGGATGAATTGTCATTTTTATACAGATGTGGATTGTTTTGACGTGGACGAAATGGCCTTGATAGCCGGGAATCATTCTTTTGCCGGATTTCAGCAGCGCGTGGTTATTATGAAAGAGTTTGATACCTGGATAATGGGCAGTTGGTTCGCGTTAGATGGATTGCGTAAAAGGTACAAAACAAATTTGCCTCCGCTGGATTTTATAGCCACATGGGCAAGAGAAATGGATGAAAAGTTTCTACGCGAGGGCGACATTGTGATTATTTCCGGAGGGAACACCGCAATTAAAGAAAATTTTTGTAAAATAGGATACATAGAAGTTTCGTATCCTCAGGATGTTTGGGATAAGCTTAAACAGGCTGAACCTGATGTCCACATAATTCTTAACAATCGTGAATCGCATCTATTAGAGCGGCCCAAAACGTTTGTCATGCTTCAGAAGCCTTTTAAGCAAAGCGGCGACTGTGAGATCGACGGCCTTTCTGGAGCGATGCATAAGGTTGTTGTTTCTTTTGAAGCAGCCGCTGTGGATACTGCCGGATATCAGAAACCGCCGGCGCAAAGAGTGCTTGTGGAGGTGTTTAGGGCGGTGATGCATAATGAAGCAGGGCGCCTGGACCAGCTTAAAATAGCAAGCCCAATTATTATAGAAAGATATCCCGCATTAAAACATGCCCTTTTGAGTTTAGATGACCCTTGGTATCTATGGCCTGTGTCTAGCGCCGCTAGCAATATTTTAGAAAAAGACTTAGCGCCTGCTGAAAAGGCTATACTGCTCCTGGTGCTGTTTTCGCCGCAGGAACTGCTTGATGAAGGTATGTGTAAAGAATATTTTGAAACATCAACCAGAGAGCATTTTATAAAAACAGGGGTGCTTCAAAGAATGGAAGATCAGGGCGTGCTTGAGGCATTGCGTCAAGCGGCAACTAAAATCGGCTGGCCGCAGATAATCCAAGCCGGCCCTGTTGAGCTTGAAGGCACGCGCGTTGAGTCAGATGCCGCCGGTGCGCTGGGAGAGAGCTTGTAGTTGCCAACCGCGTAGGTGTTTCTTCTAAATAACTTTTCTGTTCCCTTTTAAAGCCATGTTTGGTATAATCAGCTTGATACAAAGCAAAGGAGAGTTTTATGTCCGAAGACCTTAATGCGTTAATAGAAAAGATACAGGCGGAGGGCGTGGAGATAGCCCAGGCCAAGGCCAGAGAGATAGAGGCCCAGGCGAGAAAAGAAGCAGATGCAATAATCGCAAAGGCCAAACAGGACGCGCAGGCCATTTTGTCAAAGGCGCGCGCCGAGGCAGCCAGGACAGAAGAGTCTACCATGTCATTGCTTAAGCAGGCAGGCAGGGACCTTTTGATAAACTTGAAAAAAGAGGTTAACGCCGCGCTTGAAAGAATAGTGAATATGCGCGTCAAGGAGGCGCTGACAGCAGACGAGGCGTCAAGGTTGATAATCTCTTTTATCAAGGACGCGCCAAAAGACGCCAGGCAGGACATCGTGGTTTCGCTGGAGAAAGGTTTTTTGAACGAGCTTAAGGAAGACGTTAAAAAAGGCGTTACCCTGAAGGCGTCCGACGATATTTCAGCCGGTTTTACGATAAGCTTTGACGCCGGCAAGTCGCACTTTGATTTTACGGACAAGGCGCTGACAGAATACATAATAAATCATCTTAAGCCGAAACTGAAAGAGATATTAAAATAGGGTTGTCATCCTGAGCCCCGAAGGGGCGAAGGATCTAATATTTTTAGATTCTTCGTCGCCACCTGCGGAGGCTCCTCAGAATGACACATTTGATTATGTCAAATTATTACGTTTATCTGATTTCAAGCCTGCCGATGCTTCATCCCGGGGCGAAGCCGCCGTTTACATCGGAGAAATTTTTAAATATGTGCGAAGAGTTGGTGCCGGACGAGGATTTGGAGGCGGTTCGCGGCGCAGGCCAATGGCCGAAATGGCTGGAATTTGACACCGGGCTGCGTAACGAGCTCGTAAAGATCCGCGCCGCGAAAAAACATCTGGACCCGGCAAAATACCTGCGAGGCACGGCCTTCGCCGCATCCGAAGCAGTGCATGCCGCGGCCATCGCTTCAAGAAACCCGTCTGCGCTTGACGCCGAGCGCGCGCTTGACGCGGCAAGGTGGCATTTTTTAGACGAGTTGTCTATGGGGCATTATTTTGACCTGAATTTTCTGATTATATACGCGCTCAAACTCGGTATTTTAGAGCGATGGGCAAGGGTTGATTCCGCAGACCCTGCAAAAGAGGTAAGGCAGTTATGTTAAAGCAAAAACGCATAGGCCGCGTAATAAAGATAAACGCGAATATGGTTACCGCAGAGACAGACGCGTTTATGACGCAGAATGAGGTTGTCTATATCCTTCATGAACAAGAAAGGCTTAAGTCCGAGGTTATCCGCATAAGGGGAAACGCCGCCCAGCTGCAGGTCTACGAAAGCACGCAGGGCCTTAAGGTTGGCGACGAGGTGGAGTTTACAGGCGAGCTTCTTTGCGTTGAGCTGGGCCCGGGCCTTTTGGGCCAGATATTTGACGGCTTGCAGAACCCGCTTCCGCGGCTTGCAGAGCAGTGCGGATTTTTCCTGAAGCGCGGGGTTTACATAGATTCGCTTGACGACAATACGGAATGGGATTTTACGCCTGCAGTAAAAGAGGGCAGCCTCCTGATGCCGGGAAGTACACTTGGGTCCGTCAAAGAAAAGATTTTTAAGCACAGCATCATGGCGCCTTTTAATTTAAGCGGCAGGCTTGAGGCGGTAAATATAGCAAAGTCCGGCAAATACAACCTTAAGCAGGCGATAGCAAAACTGAAAGACTCCTCAGGAAAGATCCACGAGGCCTTTCTGAAGCAGATATGGCCCGTAAAAATCCCCATAAAGGCGTACGCCGAAAAATTAAAACCGACAGAGCCGCTTGTGACAAAGATGCGTTTGATTGATTCGTTGTTTCCGGTTGCAAAAGGCGGCACATACTGCATACCCGGGCCGTTCGGCGCAGGCAAAACCGTTTTACAGCAGTTGACAAGCAGGCACGCAGAGGTTGATATCGTGATTATCGCCGCATGCGGCGAGCGCGCCGGCGAAGTGGTTGAGACGCTTAAGACATTTCCCAAGATAACGGACCCGCGCACAGGAAAACCCCTCAGCGACAGGACAGTCATAATCTGCAACACAAGCTCTATGCCTGTTGCGGCAAGAGAGTCAAGCGTTTATACAGCCGTAACAATAGCCGAATATTACAGGCAGATGGGTTTAAATGTTTTACTTTTAGCGGATTCCACGTCGCGCTGGGCGCAGGCGATGAGAGAGATGTCGGGCCGCCTTGAAGAGATCCCGGGAGAAGAGGCGTTTCCCGCGTACCTTGGGTCGCGCATCGCCTCGTTTTACGAGCGCGCCGGCACAGTGAAACTGCACGACGGGCAGACCGGTTCGGTAACCATAGGCGGCACCGTAAGCCCTGCAGGCGGAAATTTCGAGGAGCCGGTAACGCAGGCAACGCTTAAGGTTGTCGGCGCCTTCCACGGCCTGTCGCGCGAGCGCTCTGACGCAAGACGGTATCCTGCCATAGACCCCCTGATAAGCTGGAGCAAATACAAAGGCTTTATAAACGAAACGCACATGGCAGAAGGCCACCGTATCCTGAAAAAAAGCCATGACGTATCGCAGATGATGAAGGTAATCGGCGAAGAAGGCACCTCAATCAACGATTACATCGATTTTCTTAGGGGCGAGTTTTTTGATTTTGTCTATCTTCAGCAAAACGCGTTTGACAAGGCCGACGAGGCCACGATAAGGGAGCGCCAGGAATACGTGTTTAACTTTATATACGAAAATATACTCAAAAAAGAATTTGATTTTAAGGATAAAGAGCATGCGCTGAAGTTTTTCCAGAAGCTTAGGCAGCTGTTCAAGGGCTTAAACTCTGCGGAGTGGGAATCAAAGGAGTTTAAGGCGATAGAGGCGGAAATCAGCGCGTCATTACAAGGGCGATAAATGAACAAGGTCTATACGAACATAATAGAGATAGCGGGTGACGTCATAACCGTTGAGGCAGAGGGCGTTGGTTTTTCCGAGATAGCCGAGATAACCACAGCCCGCGGCAAGTCCCTGGCTCAGGCCATACGCCTGGACAACAAAAAGGTGTCTTTGCAGGTCTTTACCGGGTCAAAAGGCATCTCAACAGGCGACAAGGTGAGGTTTTTGGGCCATCCAATGATGGTCTCAAGCGGCAACGACCTTTTGGGCCGCATCTTTAACGCAAGCGGTGAACCCATGGATCGTGGCCCGCACCTTTCGGAAAACATGGTGGATATCGGAAGCCCGTCGGTAAATCCGGTAAAAAGGATAATACCCGATAAGATGATCCGCACCGGCATTCCGATGATAGACGTTTTTAATTCCCTGGTTGAGTCGCAGAAGCTGCCGATCTTTTCAATAGCGGGGGAGCCGTATAACGAGCTCCTGGCAAGGATAGCGGCGCAGGCAGAGGTGGATATAATAATCTTGGGCGGCATGGGCCTTAAATATGACGATTATCTTTTTTTCAGGGACACCCTTGCCAAGCACGGCGCTTTGTCGAGGTGCGTATTCTTTATCCATACAGCCGCAGACCCGGTTGTTGAGTGCCTGCTGGTGCCTGACATAAGCCTTGCTGTTGCAGAGCAGTTTGCGTTAGCCGGAAAACGCGTGCTGGCGCTTTTAACCGATATGACAAATTTCTGCGACGCGTTAAAAGAAATTTCGATTACCATGGAGCAGGTGCCGTCCAACAGGGGTTACCCCGGAGATTTATACAGCCAGCTTGCGGCGCGCTACGAGAAGGCGGTTGACTTTGACACAGCAGGCTCCATTACCATACTTGCCGCAACCACAATGCCGGGCGACGACGTGACGCACCCTGTGCCTGACAACACCGGGTATATCACCGAGGGCCAGTTTTACCTTAAGAACAAGGTCATAGAGCCGTTCGGCTCGTTGAGCCGATTGAAACAGCAGGTAAACGGCAAGACGCGGGATGACCACAGGGCGATAATGGATACCATGATACAGCTTTTCGCCAGTTACCGCGAGACGCTTGAAAAGCAGTCCATGGGTTTTCAGATGAGCAATTGGGATAAAAAATTATTAAATTACGGCAGGCGCTTTGAAAATGAGATGATGTCCCTGTCGGTAAACATACCGCTTGAAAAAGCGCTTGATTTGGGTTGGCAGATACTAAGCAGCTGTTTCGAACCCGAAGAGACCGGCATAAAAAAATCGCTGATTGAGAAATACTGGCATGTCAAAGATTAAGCTTACAAAAGGCGAATTGAAGAGTCAGCGCGACGCCCTGAAACAGTATCAGCGCTATCTTCCGACATTGCAGCTTAAGAAGCAGCAGCTGCAGGTGGAGATACTGAAACATCTGGCGCTCCTCGAGGAAAAAGAGCATTATGAGGACTTGAAGAGAAAAGCGGCAGAGGCATGGGCAGGGCTTCTTACCGAATCGGGCGTTGATATAAGGCAGTGGATCTCGCCGAAAAATATTGTTACATCGTCAAAGAATGTCGCAGGCGCTGATGTGCCTGTTTTTGAAAGGGCCGAGTTTAACGAAGCCCAATACGATTTATTTTTAATGCCTTTGTGGGTTGACCACGCAATCGAGGCGCTTAGGCAGGTGGTTTCGCTGAACAGGGAAATAGAGGTTATAAAAAAAGGTACGGAGATTTTAAGGCATGAACTGCGCATAACCGCCCAGAGGGTGAACCTTTTTGAAAAGGTAAAGATCCCCGAGGCAGAAACGGCGATCAGGCTTATCAAGATTTATATAGGCGACCAGCTGGCGAATTCAGTGGGAAGAAGTAAGATAGCGAAGAAAAAAATCGGGCAGTTAGCCGAGGCCTCTTTATGATAGTCCGCATGAAAAAAGTAAATATACTTGTCCAGGCCAAGGACGCGCAGCTTGCAGTCAGCCGGCTGCGCGGGCTGGGCGTATTGCATGTGGAACATGCGGTTCAGCCCAAGGAAAAGGATACGCTTGCGGTAAAAGAAGGCATCGCGGCAGTTACCGAGGCGGTAAATATCCTTTCGGCGCGGCCAGCCAAGGCAGCGCGCAGACAGTTACAGGATTATAAGGCGTCTGCGCGCCACATTATTGATTCGCACAAGCGCTTTACCCAGCTCGACGAATACGCAAGGCGGGTTTCCAATTCCATAAGCCAGTGGCAGGCATGGGGTGACTTTGATCCTCGCTCGGTGCATTCGTTGTCGGAGAAAGGCATAAACGTACAGCTTTATCAGGTACCGCGCGATCAGCTGAAAAATAAATTGGGGACGCTCTGCGGGGGCATCAATGCAAAAAATAATACAGCCCCCGCAGGGTGTCCCCACCAGCTGGTAAAAGTTGTATCAATCATAAAAGGCATTGCCAATGTTGTTGTAATATCGCGCGAGAAAATAGACGCGCCGTTTAAGCCGCTGGCGCTTCCCAAAACAGGCCTGAAAGATATGCGGCAAAGGCTTTCGGAAAATGCGCAGATTATGAAGCTTATTGACCGGGACCTGCAGGCGCACACAGCTTATATCGGTTCTTTTCTTGAAATAAGGCAGTCTTTGGAAAAAGAGCTTGAGTTTTATCAGGCGGTAAGCGGCATGGGCCGCGTAAACGAAATAGCGTATATCACAGGATACGTGCCTGTTGACATGTCTCAGGCCCTGCTGGCTGCTGCAAGGGCAGATAAATGGGCGATAACCATAAGCGATCCGGCTGAAGGCGATAATGTACCGACGCTGATACGCAACCCCAAATGGGTGTCTATTATCAGCCCGGTATTTAAGGTGCTTGAGATTGTGCCCGGATACAAGGAGCTTGATATCAGTCTGTGGTTTCTTGTGTTTCTTTCGGTATTTTTCGGGATCTTAATCGGCGACGCCGGTTATGGGCTTGTATTTTTCTTCCTGACGGCATTTGCCTCGGTAAAGTTCAAAGATGCGCCGCAAACAAGGCCTTTATTCACGTTGTTTTATCTGTTGAGCCTGAGTGCCTTTATATGGGGCGTTCTTTCAGGCACGTTTTTCGGCCAGGAGTGGCTGCCTGAGTTTGTTCAGCCGGTGCTGCCGGCGCTTCGCAGCGACTCGAATGTCCAGGCGATATGTTTTTTTATCGGCGCCATTCACCTTAGTATAGCCCATGCCTGGCGCGCCATAACAAAGGCGCCGTCTTTGGTGGCGCTGGCTGATATGGGCTGGGTAAGTATTTTGTGGGGAAGTTTTTTTCTGGCAAAGACACTGGTCCTGGGTGAGCCTTTCCCGGAGCAGTGCAAATGGCTTTTTATAATAGGTACATGCGCGGTTATTTTATTTTCAAGCCCGCACAGAAATATACTAAAGGCGGTGGCAGGCGGCCTGGGCAGTTTTTTGTTGAGCTTCGTGAATTGCTTTACCGACGTGGTTTCGTACATAAGGTTATTCGCTGTCGGGCTTGCCACGATTGCGGTTGCGGATTCGTTCAATAAAATGGCGCTGTCTGTGGGGTTTGGTACGGTTGCCTCAGGCGTAATAACCGCGCTGATACTTATCCTGGGGCATACGTTAAATATTCTTTTGGGTCCGATGTCGGTTCTGGTGCACGGCGTTAGGTTGAATGTGCTTGAATTCTGCGGCCATGCCGATGTAAAGTGGAGCGGGACCGAGTACAAACCGCTTAAGGAGGATTAATTATGGATATGGTAAATTTTAAGGATTTGGGGCTTGCAGCTGTTTTGGCGTTTGCCGCGATAGGTTCCGGTATGGGCGCAGGGGTAGCCGGTATGGCTGCCATAGGCGCGTGGAAGAAGAGTTTTGCGCAGAATAAGCCGGCGTCTTTTATGATGGTTGCCTTTGTAGGCGCGCCGCTTACGCAGACCATATATGGCATGATACTTATGAACAAGATGTCGGAGTTGGCGTTAACAGGTGCGTATGTCTGGTCTATAGGCATCCTGTGCGGTATTGCCATAGGCGTTTCCGCGCTGTTTCAGGGCAAAGTAGCGGCTGTTGCCTGCGATGCGCTTGGCGAGACAGGCAAGGGTTTCGGTAATTATATAGTGGTTCTGGGCATAATAGAGACAGTAGCGCTTTTTGTGATGGCGTTTTCAATGGGCATACTGGGTAAACTGGCCGGCTAAATTCGCGCTTGCGCCGCCGCCCGAAGCGTGGTACAATATTACACTCGTTAAGAATCGGGCGGTTAGCTCAGTCGGTTAGAGCGGTAGACTTACATTCTACAGGTCACAGGTTCGAGCCCTGTATCGCCCACCAGTTTTTGGAAACAAATTGTATAAAGTTATGGCAATAAAAAAAGACAAGAGGATACAAAGAGCCAAAGGCGGCATTAACGTTGATTTTTTTAAGAGATGGTCGCCTAACATGGCTTATGTTTTGGGTTATTTTGCGGCAGACGGAGGGGTATTTACCAATTCCGGCGGTTCCAGATACATACATTTTGTTTCCACGGATTATGAGCTTTTGGAAAAAGTTAAAAGATTGTTGTTTTCCAAACATAAAATAGCTTCAAAAAAGACATACGGCCAAAACCGTAAAGCCGCGTTTTTGTTGCAGATTGGCTGTAAAGAAATTTACGAGGATTTGATAGGCATGGGTTTTACGCCGAACAAATCCTCGAGATTAAAATTGCCGGAAATGCCAAAAAGATATTTGCGGCATTTTATCAGGGGTTATTTTGACGGCGACGGCAGCATAATGCACGGTTATTACCGCAGGAAAAATAGAAATAATAAATTAAACCCATATACTTTAACATGTTTTGCCTGCGCAAACAGAGATTTTTTAAGGGATATTTCAAAAACCCTGTCCGGAAGATTAGGAGTGAGTGTCGGGTACGTAGACAAAAGAGGAACCCATCTTTATTATGCTAAAAGAGACAGCGCAAAATTATTTCACTATATGTACAAAGGTGTTTCAAGCAGGTTGTATCTGGAGCGAAAATTTAATAAATTTCAAAAAGCAATAATCCCGGGGGCGTAGCTTAGTCCGGCTTAAAGCGTCAGATTGTCGATCTGAAGATCGTGGGTCCGAATCCCATCGCCCTCGCCATGAACCACTCGAAAAAATTTCAGGAGAAATTTTTTCGAGTGGTTCATGGCAGGCCAAGCACAAAACCCTGCCTATCGTCGGTAACGACGGTAGGCCCTGTACTATAACAGTACAGGGCAGGCAGGGTTCTTTATTTTCTTGGCCGCAAAAGCTTTTGCGGCATCAAGGAAAAAATAAGCGCCAGTTGGCATTTTTTCCTTGAATTCCTTGAGTTTTTGACTAGTTTTGTTACGTTCTGTTACGTTTTGCCTTCCCCTGCCTCCCGTCAAAGGAGGCTCCGCAATGCATTACCAGTATCTTCATTACAATTTCTTCACAACCTGCCGCAAGCGCAAAATCAATAAAACGCCAATGCTTTTATTGATTTATCTAAGAGGGCTATATTCCCGCTTTGGCAACATATTATTCTGCAGTAAATAAGGGGACACAATG
>Ga0210019_1001717_pt1 | contig 22691 bp, 23 predicted proteins | sample CryGeyCG2114_020_2_FD_183969 | JGI IMG/M metagenome (GOLD analysis project Ga0210019, IMG submission 183969) | Groundwater microbial communities from aquifer - Crystal Geyser CG11_big_fil_rev_8/21/14_0.20 (SPAdes) (version 2) | ecosystem: Environmental > Aquatic > Deep subsurface > Groundwater ...
AAGAAGTATTTCGACAGGAATATCGCAGAAGTCAATCTTAGGGTCAGCAAGATATTCGGCACGCTTGTAGGCCTATGTGTGGAGAATTATTGTGGGGCAAATCCTGGTGAGTATTTCCATTTCGGTAAACTTTTCTATCAAATGTTTAAATCTAGGTCTGTCCCTCAGCTATTTCAGTTAGATTCAGTAAATGCATTATCTAATCTATGCCGTGAAGCAAGAGGCACAAAACAATCGCCTTTGTTAGTCGGATTTTCATATCCTGGTTCTTTTTTTGGGGAATATGCCGACAATGTTGTGATAAAAAGTGAGTGTACGTCTCACGGCATGTTCAGAAAAGCGACAAGGTGCAAAGGGTATGTGGGTCGGATAGAACATGAGCTTGTCAAGAATGGCAGTGATATCGAGATATATTCTCCGGGCATACATTTCGTAGATGGTAAATTGGATTATTGTCTTGAACCATATTCACATATCTTCACAAACAAGACTCTCGGATTTGAACGTAAAATGACACTGAAAAAATTATATAATAATCTAGGGAAGTTCTTTTCAGTAATCAGAGGTCATTTTGGGATGCCGAAAGTGATGGCTGCGTCAGCGAAACTTGTTTCCGGAGAAGAGCTATGCAATCTCAGTGCGTTCAGGGAATATCTGTCTGACCCGGATCTTGGAGACTCTTGTATCTCTTCTTATGGCATCAGTTTTGCGACTGAAAATGATAAGATCATAGGGACTATTTATCCGACTGAAATGGCATATGAAAAGAAAATGAAGGAATTTGGTGGTGCTGGAACAGTCATCGCTGGCGGCGGAGCAGTGGCTGCGTTTTTCTTAGATTCTGTTCTGACCGGTGGGTTGCTTACTGCTGCATCACTTGTATTTGGAGAAGAGACCTTTAGACGAGGAATAAATCATAGTCGGGGAAATTACATGGTCCTTTCGATCTCGTCAGGCGCGATGGAATATTCTGTCGATGAATCCGATAAATACAAACAGTTGAAACTTGAACTCGAAAATGCTTTATGATTAGTCAAACAGAGATGAATAATCCCCTTTTATCGCTTTTTTTATGACATCATCACCATGTTTTTCTACAGCAATCGCGAATAATGCATATCCTAGATAATACTTTCCTGATCCAAAATTGGCTGTTGTGAATCGTTTGAGCCTTGTTTTTTTCGGGTGTGTTTTTCCATCTGATGCCTTGATAATGTGTTCTTTTGCTCGAATGAGAAAATATGCTTGTTTCAATTGGCTTGCAGCAGTCAGATCTTCTGAAGCATTTTGTATTGTTTTGTGGATTTGAAGACCGACTGTTGTTGCCAGACCTTCTTCGATGATATCTAATGTCTTATAGAATTTATACCACCCTAACCCATGGAGCCTGACAAAATGTGTCAATTCATGTGCCAATACTTGTGGCATTTGGATATCATCTAATTGTTTTACATAGATGTGATTTTTCTTGCTTAGACCAGCCAAATTTCTTTTAGAAATTGTCGATGACGCGATGGCTGATGTATATCCTGCGATCAGATTGACTAGACTTAACTTTTTTTTCAGAATCATCTTTGTCAGGACTTCCATTGTCACAGCATATGTCAGGGCTGTGCCTGAATCATATCTGATGCTGTCTATCAAGTCGCTTCCTGAACTCATGACCATTGGGATCTTGTGTGTTATTTTGATTCCCGTTAGTTCTGAAAAAGCAGGTTTCACTATTTTTTCAAGCAGATCAGTTGTCTGTTCTTTATTCAGGAGCAGCCGATCTTTTTTAAGCTGTGCCGGTGCTTGAGAAGTGGTGTAATTATCTAATATCTCTTCTATCTGTTCTATTGTTTTTGGTCTATATAGCTGTCCTTCTATTTTTTTATATATGCTCATGATTTTGCCTCTGTTGGTTGTGTGATGTGGATTGGATATAAAAATTTCTCTACTTTTAGTTGATTGTGTGGTTATATAGTGTAGTTTAAACTATCGAAATGTTTATAAATCAGTATATCAATTTGTATATTAGTAGAGCGGATGTATAACTGATTTCGGATTAAGTTCAAAAAAAAGTTCCATAGGTGATGTGAGGATGGATGTAGCTAAGCTTCAGCGAGTTAATCAACTCGCGCGTGAATTGAAAGACTTTGGGATTGCCAGTTCTATGGATGATGCATATCTTAAGGCAGATAGTATGGTCGATAGCAAAAGTGAACTTGGATTCTTGAGGAAATTGAATGATAAGAAAGAACCAGAAAATACTCCTGAAAGGATTGAAGTCAAGGCTGCCAAAGTCGAAGGTGTCAGCCTGGATTGGGAGAGCAAATTCATAAACCTCTCTTCACTATATCGAGAGCAAGAAGCAAGGGTCTCGAACATGGCTGATATAATCATGAAAATGCAGCATGCTATGAATGATATCATCGGCGAGGTCAATGAACTAAGAGGAAAACTTGAGCAATCAAGATCAGCCGCTCCAGTACGCAGGCAAGAGGTCGCTGTTGAGATGCGGGCGTCTGCTCCTGCGCCACGAGTCGAAGTCAAAGAGGCTGTGGCAGCTCCTGAAGTGAAACTGACTGGAAACAATCATCCAAGAAGCGGCGGGTATCAAGCAGAAGATGTGGCCATCGACAAGATATTCTACTTTGGTAATAAAAAATGATGTCAATATTTATTTTTTTGACTTTTCTTGATCTCTTGAGACGAAACCTATATTAGTAAGAAGGTTATCCTGTCTTTTTGAGGGTAAATATGAAAACTGATTTTTCTTATACTTTTGTGGAATCAAAAGAGCGGAAGCGATATAATCAGCAACTCAAAGTTCTTGATATGAATTTTGATTCTATCGCCGATGATCTCAATGAACTTATATCACCGACGTTGCGGATATATCAACGTAAGGTCAAAGAGATGAACAAATATATCGCGAATAAAAAGGTCTCTGTTCTGCAAGGTGAAGGTCTGTTGAAGAATCTTACCGGCCAATATCTCGCATCGATATCGAAGATTGTGTCTGTGGATCTTTATGGTGATGATACTTTGGCTGATATTGTACTGAATGAGAATAAGGAAACGTTCATTTTTGGGAAGATACTGAAGCTATACAAAGAGAAAGGTCTTGTCGGTGTGGAACCACGGGGTGACATTGAGAAGACAATTTATAGAACGTATTGGGAGAATAAATCGGATGTGATGGCTGAATGGGAGATCGCACAGTCTGATTCTGAACTCAGACGTGTCGGCACTGTCACAGGATCTGGCGCATTTGGAATGCTTGGTGGTGGTATCGGAGCAGGACTTGCATTTGGTGTTGTCGGTGTTTTAGTGGGTGCGATCGGTGGTATCATCTTAGGGACTGTATCGGGAAAAGGTTTGAATTCTATCGTTTTGAACAGGCAGTATAAGAAAAAGATGAAGGTTCTGAAAAATGAGACTCTTTTTGGACTTATTGAACTCTGCAGGATAGGCAAGGCTTATAGTTAAAGCTGATCCAAGCCACAATGATTTTATCTATAATCTTGCATTTCCACCCGTCTATTGACGAGTGGCGATTTAGTGGAAATGCAAGGGTCCGAGAAAACGACCCGGAGCGAATTATGCCACTGGTCTGTGACTAAGGGTGGTCGTTTTCGATTGACAAGATAATTCTCCAGAAATAGATGATAAAAAAAGTGAAAATTAACAGCAGGATCACCTGCTGGAATCAGCCTGTCTCTCGACGTCGAGCTTCTTTGAAATCGCATGGGAGTCTGGGCTTGCCTTGTATGCAAGTATGATCTCTTCAGCAAGGCAACTCGCGATGTCCCGCTTCTTCTTGAATGATCGTGTATATGCTCCTTGGGCAAGATGCCTAAGGACAAGGTCAACTCGTCGCTGTGGAGCACACTCGACAACTTTTGGATATCTTGCGCCACCGTATTCGATTGTTGTGATCTCTTCACGCTGAGCAGCATTCTCGATCGCTTTCACGAGGACTTTGATAGGATTCTCTTTTATCCGTTCTTCGACGATTGTAAGAGCAGCTTCCATTATATCATAGACCTTATGGCCTTTTCCTGTGCAATGTCCACTCGATTTGTTATGCTTCTTGCTCTTGTGGCCAGCGACCATGATCTTGTTCATGAGTCTCTCGACGATGAATACCTTTGATTTATGGAATCTTGATCCTGCGTATCTTGCGCCGCTTCGTGGCACTATCTGTGGTTTGACCGTGATATAATCTTTTAGTCCAGGATCATCTATCTTGATTCCGTCAATGTCCCATCTTGTGAATGCTTTGATTTCTGACATATTCATCACTTCCTTGCTTTTTCTGCTTTACCGTTCAAGAGAGACTTCAGTGACTGGTCATTTACCTTGATCACTTGCCATCTGACTCCAGGGATATCTCCTTTCGCACGTCCCTGTTTTCCGCCGATGCATTCGATGATTACTTCATCGTGTTCATCAATCATCTTTTGGGCTCCATCCCGCGGCATAAAAGCGGCGATCTGTCTGCCATTCTTGATAAGCTGAACTCTGCAGCACTTTCGCATAGCTGAGTTTGGCTGCTTAGCTTCGATCTGTATCTTTTCAAGGACTATCCCCTTTGCCTGTGAAGATCCTTCTAATGGGTCGGATTTTCTTTTGAGATCAAGAGTCCTTCTGATATAACCTGAGTCGAGCCATCTTGATTTGCTCCTTCTTTTCATGAGTTTTGCTGCCGCATTAATGCCCTTTGCTTTTTTTGCCATTCATTTCACCATGATTTCTTTATATATTAAATACGATTCTTAGTTGGTGTCTATTATTCCTTTTTAAAACTTTTGGTTCAGACGACTTTGATTTCTTTTACCTCAAAGAACCGTCTGACGTTCTTCTCAAGGTTCCGAAGGTTCTGTGCCGCACGTCCGATTATGTAGCCTCTTGTGGCATGATCTTTCGCTTCAAGCAACACTCCGCCTTCAGCTGTGATCTCTGCGTTTGTGAGTTTCAATGGATAAAGGAGATTCTGGATGAATTCACAGAGTTCTTCTGAGTATTCGACAATCCTTATCTTCTTCTTGAATAACGATTCAAGTTTTTTCGCATTCGCTCCTGATTTGCCTATCGCGCGGCTTATCGTGTCTGGTGGCACTATGAAACATAATTGCTTTGTGAGTTCATCCTCAAAACAATCCCTTGGCTGGATATGTGTTATCTTCTCAAACAGCGCTATCTGCCGCATCTGACCAAGGTCTAGTTTTATACGCACCATCGTCTCATTTCTGGATGCCTAGCATAGAGATGTTATGCTGCCTTTTGCAAAGCATGCCTAGTTCATCATTCTTGATGTCAAGCTGCACCACTTCAACACTATCCATCGATGAATAATGTTTTATGTCTTCAAGCGCATCAGCAGGGCAATTCGCTGCTAAAAAAAGCTTTGAAAGCTTACCTAGCTTGAGCTGTTTGATGCATCTTCTTCTACCGATGAGCATCTTGTCGGTCTTCAGACCTTTTCTTATATCTGCTATTACGTCTTCATTTGTCATTTTATCTCACCTTTTCTGTGTGAGTGTCGTGTCGAGCGTCAGTCTTTCATCATGAGCTTTGGAAGCCCAGTGCCTGATGGAATCGGCTGGTTGAGCATCACGTTCTCTATGACGCTTGTCAGTTTGTCTTCCTCTCCGGATAGCGCTGCTGCGATGATGTGCTTTAGCGGAGTCTCGAATGATGCCCTTGCAAGGACAGAGGATTTTTCACTGACAACACCATATCGTGTTATGCCGTTGACAAGTCCGCTGACACACATGATATCAGCGACAAGCATTATATGCCTGATGTCTACGTTCAATCCCTGGCTGTTGATGACTTTCAATACTTCTATCATGATTGCTGAACGTGCTGCTTCGATACCGAGCACACTTGCTATCTCTTTCACGTCATTTGTCGTCGTCCTGATAGGATCGACGAAATCAAGTTCAAGCACATCCTGTAGTTTTGTGCCTGCGGTGACAATGATGAATTCATCTTCACGCTTGATCGGGAGGACGTGATTTATCGTCTTGAGTCCGCTAACATAGACGCCTTTTATCTTCTCTTTGATCTTGTGCATCTCGCTGAGTGTCTCATCTTTTGGTTTGATGATCAGCTTGTCATCGTCGATCTCGACATTGACTTTGAGGCCTTTTTCGATAAGTTTCTTTATCTTTGCGATATCCATATCGAGGTCAGCGAGTTTTTTCTTGTCAGGCACTATCGCGATCCATGACTCAAGCACATTTATGGAGAATTCGCTGATAAGCTCTTTCAATTTTGTCTCTTTGATCTTATGCGCGATCTTCTTTATGTCTTTTCCCTTGTTGTATGGTGCTTTGAGGTAGATCTCCATCATTGGAGTCTTCGGTGCTGCCGACGCGTCAAGGATCTCGATGAGCCTTGGCAGACCTGTCGTGACGTTCATCTCTGCGACGCCAGCGAAGTGGAATGTGTTCAAAGTCATCTGCGTGCCTGGTTCACCAATAGATTCAGCTGCCACGATGCCGACTGCTTCACCTGCATCGACTAGAGCTGCATCGAATTCTGTCTGTGTGATCTCAAGTATCTCCTTGACTTCAGCTTTATTGACTTTGTCTGGGAGGTTCTCTCTTATATCTTTTAGGATGTGCTCTGGCAATGTCTGTTCATATCCCTTGAATAATTCTTCATGCGCCATTTGTTATCACCGGATCATTTTGCCTGTATGTTGCATACAGTATTGATTATGCTTTTCACGTCGATTGTACCGCCGCTGCTTCTTGAGACATCAAGTCCATCACTTCCATATATGAACTGGACAACCCTTCCGCTTGAATCTCTGACGGTCCTGTCGTATTCGACTCTCAGGTCCTGCATAGCGTTCGCAAGTCTTCTATATAAATAACCTGATTTTGGTGTTCTAAGTGCGGTATCCATCAGTGAATCCCTTCCAGTCATCGCGGCGAAAAAGAATTCGCTTGGCGAGAGACCAGACCTGAAACTGTTTCTGATGAAACCATGTGCTTTCGGACCGAGATCGCCACGTCGGAAACATGATAATGTCCTGTTGGCATATCCTTTGTCGATCCTTTTTCCTCTCATAGCCTGCTGCCCTACGCATGCGGCCATCTGAGCAAGATTTAAGAAGTTTCCCCTCGCTCCTGACTTCACCATAGTGAGTGTGCATGAATCGACAGCTTCTTTTTCGACGATCTTTCCTGTCGTGTTTCGTGCTTTGTTCAGGACTTCAAGTATCTTCAGTTCAAGGGTTTCTCTCTCTGTTTTTCCAGGAAGCGCTTCAAGCTCGCCATTCATGTACATCTTGACAAGATTCTTTACCTGTTCAACACCATCATTGAGTGTCTGGTTGATGTGTTCTTTTGCTTCTGTCGGCAGATCAGTGTCAGAGAATTCAACTGTGAATCCATGTATCGTGAGATATTCAATCCCAAGCCTGAATAGCTGATAGAGTTGCTTTGCTGCGAACTCAGCGCCATATTTCTTATGTATTGTCCTTAAGAGAAGACCTTTGCCTTCACCTAGGTTGTTCTTGTCAAGGACACCTGAGGTCAGCTTGCCTTTGTTGATCAAAACGATGGCATCTTTCGGATTTGTGTTCGCTTCTCCTTGTTTTGGTTTCTTGTAGAGTTTTGAATATCCGCTATAGCTGAAATCACTTGGAAAGATGACGCTTGCGACTTCTTTTCCAGTGACTGTATCTTTAGTTGGAAGCTTTGAAGTATCTTCGATACCGATAGTATGCAGAAGATTGATCGCATCCTTCCTAAGCATTGTCGTACCTTCCTTTGTCAGAAGAAATAAACCTGACAATGAATCTTGGTTGCATCCAATCACAGAGAGTCCGTATCTTGGTGATATGAGTTGCGTCTGTACTTCCATGAGTATCTCTGCTTCAGCTCTTGCTTCCTCTGTCTGAGGTATGTGCAGGTTCATCTCGTCGCCATCAAAATCTGCGTTGTATGGGTGGCAGACTGCTGGGTTGAGCCGTAGTGTCTTTCCTGGAAGGACTCTGATCCTATGACACATCATAGACATCCTGTGAAGAGATGGCTGTCTGTTGAAGATAGATATGTCTCCATCAAGCAAGTGTCTTTCTATGAGGAAACCTGGCTGGATCTCTTCGAGCAGAGCTTCTTTTGTCTCTGATGTGATCTTCTTCTTCTTGCCATCTGGTCTGACAATGTAATTTGCACCAGGATATGTGGTCGGTCCGCGATCGACAAATGTCTTGAGATATTCAATGTTCCATTCAGTCACTCTTTCCGGAACAGATAGTTTCATAGCGATGACCATCGGTACTCCGACTTCATTGAGCTTCAGATACGGGTCTGGTGAGATGACTGTTCTTGCAGAGAAGTTAGTACGTTTTCCTGCTAGGTTGTGTCTAATCCTGCCTTCTTTGCTCTTGATCCTTGCGGTGAGTGTCTTCAAAGGTTGTCCGGATCTGTGTCTTGCTGGCGGAAGCTGAGATACGGCATTGTCGAAATATGTCGTGATATGGTATTGGAGCAAATCCCAAAGATCCTCTACTATGATCTCCGGAGCGCCTGCATTTATGTTCTCGAACAGACGCTGGTTGATCCTCACTATATCACCGAGCTTGTGTGTAAGATCGTCTTCTGACCTTTCGCCGGATTCAAGTGTGATGGATGGACGCATCGTCGCAGGTGGGATAGGCAGAACTGTGAGTATCGCCCAATCTGGTTTTGCGAAATCTGGATGCATACCAAATAATTTGCAGTGTTCATCATCGAGCTTCTCAAGTCTTGTCCTTATCTCAATAGGTGAGATTCTCTTGTTGTCTTCGATGAACGTCGTCGGTTTCTCGATTGTGATTTTGAGCTGGGCTGCGTTGCAATGAGGACATTTTGTCTGTGTCTTCAGATATTTGATGATCTCTTTGACTTTATTCCTGACTGCTTCCTGTCCGCCGATCTCTTTTGCGTTTTTGAGCTGTTTGCCAAAAGATTCTATCTTTTCTGGCGGTGCAAGCGGTTTCCCACAGTCTTTGCAGATGCTTCGCAGTATGGATAATACCAGGTTTACGAACTTGATGTGTATAATCGGTCTTGCGAGTTCGATGTATCCGAAGTGTCCGACGCAATCTTTCAGTTTATACCCACAGGTCTTGCATTTGAGACCCGGGTCTATGACACCTAGACGGACATCCATCAGTCCACCGTCGACAGGGTATCCTTCTTTATCGTAGAGTTCAGGTGTCACAATCTTCGCTGATGCCATCTGCTTGATCATCTTTGGACTTTGCAGACTGAAAATGATTGATTTTACTTTTTTTGAGATATATTCTTCTACCATCGTAAAATCCTCCTAATATTTATTTTCCAATTTAATCTTCATATTTATTCCAAGTGATCGGAATTCATCGACGATGAGCTTGAATGCGTAGCTCAGTTCGATATTGTTGATCTCTACATTCTCTCCGCACACTGGACAATATGACTGGTTCTTGAAGTCATTATGCACAGCTATCATGCCACATGATTCACAGACAGGAACCACTGTGTTGTCAGAGTCGAATCTCTCCTTTAGGAGGAGCGATGCTCCATGCGCGACAAAAGTGTCTTTCTCCATCTCTCCTAACCTAAGTCCGCCTTCTTTTGCGCGGCCTTCTGTCGGTTGTCTTGTGAGGAGCTGGATAGGACCTCTTGCTCTTGAATGCAACTTGTTCGCGACCATATGTTTCAGCTTGAGATAATACATGCTTCCGACGAATATCTTCGCTTCGAACTGTTCGCCTGTGACACCATTGTATAGTGTCTCGCTTCCATTCTCTCTGAAGCCAAGTCCAAGCAATTCTTTTCTTAAGTCGTCTGATGTCTCTCCATCGAATGTAGTCCCGTCGATATGTCGGCCCGCAAGCGCTCCGACTTTTCCACCGACAAGCTCGATCAGATGAGCTATCGTCATCCTGGAAGGGACTCCATGTGGGGAGAATAATAGATCAGGTGTGATGCCGGATGCTGAGAATGGCATGTCTGTATGCGGCAGTATGAGGCCGATGACTCCTTTCTGTCCATGCCTGGATGTGAACTTATCACCAATCTCTGGTATCCTCTGGTCTCTCATCCTGACATAAGCCAGTTTGTTGCCTTCTTCGTTCTCAGTCACAAGCACAAAATCGACTGTGCCTTTCTCTCCATGGGCAAGCGCGACTGAGCTCTCTCTTCTTGTGTTGGATGTAAGATTATATTCATCCATGCTTGAAAGGAATCTTGGTGGTGATGTCTTTCCAATGATGACATCGCCTTCTTTTGCCTTGCACTCAGGGCTGATTATTCCATCGTCTTCAAGGAACCTGTAATCTTTTTCGCTTTTGTAGCCTTTGACGTCTTTATCAGGCACGCAGATCTCATCGGTCAATCCGCCAGTATATCTGAGTTCTTCGCTTGTGCTTGGTCTGTAATAGAATGATCTTGCAAGGCCACGATCGATCGCACCTTTGTTCAAGATGATCGCATCTTCCATATTGTAGCCTTTGTATGTCATGATAGCCACGACAATATTCTGACCTGAAGGATGTTTATCATATTCAGCCACTTTGTGCATCATTGTCTGTACGACCGGCACTTGTGGGGTCTCAAGGAGGTTGACATCCATGTCCATCCTGACTGGGTAATTCGCCGCATAGAATCCTATCGCCTGTTTCTGGTTCTTCGACCCTGCGTTTAATCTTGTGCTCTGGTTGAAGTCTCCGAATGGGACAAGCGAGCTGCAAAGACCAAGGATATCGAGTGGTGAGATCTCAAGGTGGGTGTGATCCATAGTCAATTCTGATTCATAGAATGCGACGAGCGCATTCTCTTCTTCAGCGCTGTCGAGATATTCGATGACGCCCTGTTTGACAAGATCTGACCAAGTGAGCTCTCCTCGTTCAAGCTGTTTCATGTGATGGTCTGTGATTATCGGTTTCCCTTCTCTGACGACAAGCAATGGTCGTCGGGCTCTTCCCTTGGTGGTCTCTACATAGATCGCGTCTTCTTTCTCATTATGCTGGACATTGACAAGATAAGGCAATGTGCTTTTCCGTCGTTCTTCGATTATCTGTTTCTTGAATCCTTCTGCATTGTCTACTGTGCCGACAAATTTGCTGTTAACGTATACATCTGCCATGATTATCACCCGATTGTCTGAAGGCCAATGCTCTTTAGGTGCTTGATTATCGTTGCTTCATCGCAATGTTCAGATACTTCTGTCAACAGCGCAAAGTTCTTTCTAAGACCTATGTTGGTTCCTTCTGGTGTCTCTATTGGACAAAGTCGTCCAAGATGTGTGCTGTGAAGCTCTCTTGCTTCGAAATTTTCCTGTGATGATGATAGTGGACTCACGACTCTCTGGAGATGCGAGAGTGTCTCTAGGAAATTCAGTCTCTGTATCCTCTGGCTGATGCCTTTCCTTCCACCGACCCAGTTCCCTGTCGCCATCGAGCTGTAGATCCTCGATGTCAGGAGCTTGTCTCTGATGATTACCTTTATCGACGGATATTTTCCTCTCTTCACAATCCTTTGGTAGTTGTAGAGAAGATCTCCGATGAGGACTTTGAGGTTGACTCTGATAAGATCCGCAAGGAGGTCGCCAGAAAGTTTGATCCTCTTATTCATGTAATGATCTTTGTCGTCAAGCGGTGATTCGCCCATGCTGACTTTTATGAATTTCTTCAGCATCTTGCATAGATTGAGCGATTTGAAGAGCCTGTCTTCTGCCTCGATGCCGATATGGGGCATCAGGTACTTGTCTAGGATCTCCTTTGCTCTCTCGACACGGATCTCTTTTGCTTGTGTGATGCCAATCTTCTTTGCGATATAATCGAGCGCGTCTTCTTCTGTTTTTATGCTCATGAATTCATACAGGTTCAGAAGCACGTCGTCATAGTGATGCTCTCTTGAGACGAAGTTCATAATCTCTTCATCTTTTCTCAATCCCAATGCTTTTAGGATGACTATCAATGGGACTCTCTTCACTCTTGTGAAGCTAAGATAGAATATCCCATTCTTCATCTTCTCAAGCGAATGCGGGATCTTGAACGATCCTTTCTCACTGAAAAGCTTGCCGACATATTCACTGACGCCGACTTTCTCTTTCTCGACGAGAAATCTGTTCGATGCGAGATCCTCAATACTGATGATGACTTTTTCTGTTCCATTTATTATGAAATAGCCGCCCATGTCATCTGGATCTTCTCCTTTCTCGATGAGCTCTTTTCTCTTTGCGCCAGATAGGTGGCAATATTTTGATTTGAGCATGATCGGGATATTGCCGATCTGCGTCCTGAATGATTCTCTTTTGACGCCATTCACTTTCGCGCTGACTTCTATTGTTATCGGAGCTGAGTAGCTTAGTTTCCGGAGTCTTGCTTCGACTGGGAAAATCGGTCTTTTCGAACCGTCAGCCTCGGTGATCTGCGGTTTTGTTATCTCGACCCTGTCAAGTGTGATCTTGTATTCATCCACATTCTGTGGGATTATCGTCGGGACGATCTCGCTGTTTTCGCTGACGATCTCCTGCAGGACATTATCCATGAGTTCGTTGAATGATTTGATATCAGAATCAACCAAGGATTGCTCCTCAAAATATTTCTGGATCAATACTCTCGCTCTTTTGCTATTATTCATCGATTACACCCCTGTAATAGATTGTTGTCCCAAGTATCGGATTCTGTCTCTCGATCAGGATTATATCTCCTTCTTTCACATCTAGATGTCGTATTGCTGGATCTTTGTTCCCGATCTTTGGCATCTCTTGAAGTGTTATTTTCAGTTTATCAAGAAGTTCTTTTTTGTCTTTTTCAGAAAGTTTTGTGTGTTTTGGCACCAGACTATGATTCAGTTTGTCATAGGTGACTGTTTTTTTCCGTATTATCTTCTTTGCCATTTCGTGTGCCTCCTGTTTTCAGGTGCGTGATTCTGCGCTAAAATGATGACTCGGGCGGGGTTCGAACCCGCGACCACTCGATTAAAAGTCGAGTGCTCTATTATCCGGCTTTTCGCCTCCGGACTGAGCTACCGAGTCATTAGGCCGTTGGCTACATCTGGAAAATGATAGTTATCAGATAAATCACATTCTCTGATGTAGATGGTGTTGGTTGATTTTTTGCGCAAACTCTCTCACCGGCATTCATGTAAGTGTATAAAATCGCCCTGGCCGGGACTTTCATTGGGCTTTAGGTCCAATTGCCCATCACCCATTTTGAACCCGGGGCAAAGCCTTTCTGCGGTTTTATCCGCGACAGGGCTTTATGTTAGGCCAGACTACACTACCAGGGCGTCTGTTGACTGCCAATCACTCCTAAATAATATAGATATCAATGCAATCTATATCTTTAAGAATAATTTATCAGCCATTCGGGTTTGGGATAAGTCTTTATTTATAAATGTATCGTTTTTAAATGGATGTCGCCTTCTTTTTGATAGAAATAAAAGAAATAAAGTCCCCATGGCCGGATGCAGGAAATCGAAGATTTCCTTATCCTGCCGTTGCATCGCACAATGCGTGAGAAATACTATTGCGATAGAATAAAAGAAATAAAGTCCCCATGGCCGGACTTGAACCAGCAACCTTTCGGTCACTGCCCGAGCTGTCTGCTTGTCATAGGTGGCTTCCTTGCCCTCTCTAAGCAGTCGTGTCTACAGCCGAACGCTCTAGCCATTGAGCTACATGGGGACTGAATTGTTAATTTGATGAAATGGGGTTTGTATTTAAAATTATCGTTTTAGTGGGCTAATATGAAACCCTCTAGATTTCAGAACTATATTTCCGACGAGATTAGTCGTTTTATCGACGGTAGATATTATTAAACAAATGGTCAAGATCTAATAAATACGCTCTCCAGACTCTGTCTTCCGAGCTGCTTTGTGGCTTCTAATTTTGTTGCTGCGCCGTAAGGCGCGTTTTGAATACTAAGCACGGAGAAGCAATTTGGGAAGCCACGAAGGGTTTTGACCTGGTCTATAAAACGGCTGAAGCGTTAGTCCCTTCGGGACGGAGCGAAGCCGATAGGTAGAATATGTATTACATATCCATCGAGATAATGCGTTTTCTCGTGTTAAATTGTACAAATGAGTGGAGAGGGTTTCATATTAGCCGTTTTAGTGATATGATAATTTATTCTATGTATAGATAACTATTATATATCTGTGTATCCTAAATTTACTTAGGGGGTCCACACAATGGATGATTTGGCAATGCGTTATGAATCTTTTTTGAGAGGGGTTTTCACTCTCAAAAGACGTATGGTAAGGACGATCGCAGCAGCTTTTTTGCTTGGACAGGCACAGGCAAGGCACATAGAAGAGATGGATATAGCCCTAGACCCATATCAGCGATCACAGGCATTCTACCCACGTGATGATTGCCTTGTTATGACCGGTCGATCATTTCAGCTCTGTGAAGGGGAATTCTCTTGTGGGATGGCGGATTCTCTTGGTAGAACACTATATACTATTGCTTTAAAGAGTGGTCCAGACAAAAAAAGATCAAGTGCGATCGAACGATTCTTTGGGATCGTCTGCAGCAATCTTATCTGCACACTCGACAATCGTCCTGACCTGATAAGACCAGAAGAATCTATTGTCAAATACTTGCCATCACTTGTCGGGATGCTAGATGGCATGGATCCAGTGGATTTGGTGGATGAGATAAAAGATGGACGATGCAGTACGGTCGATGATCATTCATTGGTGTCTAGAATAAAAAGCATGTATGCATATTTAGTCAACGATCCAGATAAAGGTGTCGGATATATCCTTTCGCGACATATTGCCGCCGAGACAGCAAGTCTCCGACCTGACATGCACAACTTAGAGAAGTATACCAGTTATATTCCTTCAGTCGCAGGAAGAACCCTCAGAGATTGCTCTGCTGATCTAAGTGATCCAAAGAGATATCTGGTAGGTTTCAGAAGTATGTGCTATCCAAATTAAGGAAAACCCTCTTTCATCTTTTTAAGTTCGCTATAATCTCCTTCGATATAAAGATAATCTGAGAAACCCCATGTGCTGCATCCACAGTTCATCACGATACCATCACCTTTATGGGCTCTATGTGTGTGTCCATGCACTAGTCTATTCACTCCTGATATCGAACGGATAATCTCTTGAGATTCATTATAATATATGTCCCTGTCACATTCTTTTGTAGGGTCAGGGAGTTTCCTTGCACCCACTACATACGCTAGTGTCGACATGTTCCAGGAAAAACTTTTCCAGCCAAGATCTTCGATGATCGCAGCGAATCTCACTGCCGCTTCTCCTAATCTTCTTATTGGTGGTTTTATGACCCAATCGAATTGATGGCCGTGGAGCACGACTACATCTGTTTCAGGTATGATGTATCTTTGTTTAAGTCCCCAAAGATATTTCATGTCTTCATCATGATTTCCATATATATAAGTGAGTTTTCCCTTGTCCATCAATTCCCTGACTTTTTTAACCAGGCGCGGATTATCTCTTCTTATATATGTCATCTTATCCTTGACCAGATCGAATATGTCTCCTGCAAGGATTATCTCGTCGAGATCTTTTTCGCCCCATCTCAGGAATTCTAATAACAATTTCTTGTCGGTGGTATGACAACTGCCTCGGTCAGTCGTGAGGTGCCAGTCGCTCGAGATCGCGATTTTTTTTATTTTGCTTCACCTGTCATTTATGGTTGCTTTCTTTTGATCTGTCGATAGTTTTTTTTAGTCAAAACCGAATCTTGTGTTCTAATGTGATGAATTCTTCATATGCTGTGCGGATTTTCTTGAATACTAGATCAGATCTGTCTTTACAACGGACCAAGGTATATCTTGATTCTTGATTCATCTGTCCAAATTCATCTCTGGATATCTGGAATCTTATGAATTCTGTCTTGAGTCTCTTTGTCTCTGAATAAAGGCTGGTGAAATTATCCTGTAACGCAAGATAATGTCTCTTTTTACCGATCAACCCAATGAACTTCATTGGTAGTTCCAGTAGATCTTCACCAATCTCTCCAGTGATCTGCATCGTTTTATGGTGCGCATAGCATATTCCTTTTCTAGTCTGTTTGAATATCTTTGAAAAACTGCTGTATCGATCCTTGTCTATGACTCCTATTGTGATGAAATGAGCCAGATTATGTCTGTTTATCCATGCAGAATCAAGATCATCATATATGCGGAAAAACGGTTGAGTGGAAAGTCTTATCTGCACTTCTGTCTCTTTTTTTGTTTCGTTGTGTTTTATCCTGTTTCTTTTTTCTTCTTCTATTATCTGTTCAAGATACACAGATCCAGTATCTGTTGTGTGCATATCATCTCACCTGTCCATCCTGACAAATACGCTCTATCGTGTCCAGGTATGATTTATAAGCGCTGATCGCGTAACTTGTGCTGATCTTCGCAGTTATCCCAAATGACCCGTAAAGGTGACGCATTAAGAAGCCAACTTTTTTCTCAATCCCGACATGTATCTCTTTTTCAAGCTTGGATTTTATAATGGTCGCGACTGCGTGCAATTCAAGCATGTGCTTATCGATGTCTTTTGCGGGCTCTTTTTTCCCTATCTTTCCCATCGTCTTTTGCCAGGCGTGGAATGTCTGCGGGCCAACCAGATGTCCAATCAGATAACCAGTCCCGGCCCCGATAAGTGACCCAAGTAAAGGGATCGGTATATATGATCCTGCAGCGCCGCCAACGACCATCGTTCTCCATGCCCCTTCTTCTTTTTGGTTTTTTAGCTGTTGATATGTCATGGTTGAATAATGCAGGTAATCTATCCCTTCTTTTGCAGGCTCTAGTTTCTTGAGATACATCTCATAAAGCACATCTTCAAGCACGCCGAGCTTGACATACGGTTTCAGGTAATGCGCGAATTTTACTGCAATATGCATCTGATCGTATGTGTTTTGAAATGGCCTGCTGTTTGACAAATTGTTATCTCGATCTCTCTTTGATGATCCTGAGAATTTAGTGGATTCTACACTTTTTTGCATATCTTTGAAAGCAGTGAGTCTCTCTTCAAGATATATCTCTGATGCTGAAACGCTTTTTTTAGCCATCGAATCCCCTCAGTCTTACCATTAAGCCGGATTGAGACATGATTAATAAAGGTTTTGTCTACAGTAGCTTCAGTTCTACGATGCTCTCGATATGATTGGTCTGAGGGAAGAGATCAAATGCCGCAGCTGAGACAACAATATATTTTTTCTTGAATTGGATCAATTCTTTTCTCAGTTGATCCGGATTGCAAGAGACATAGATTATCTTTTCCGGCGCAAGATCCAGAAGATACTTGATCGTCTTTGGATGCATGCCTGAGCGCGGGGGATCGGTAAGTACAATTGGATTCTTCTTTTTCTCGATTTCAAGGCGATATAATGTCTTTGCATCCAGGACGACCGCATCTATGTTCATCATATTGTTTTGGGTTATGTTCTCTTTTGCGGATTCTATGCTTCCTTCATGAGACTCGACGATCAATGTCTCCTTGAACATCTCACATAGACCGATGCCAAATAGTCCGACTCCACCATAAAGATCGAGAAGGAATGAGTCTTTAGTGTAATGGCTCGCAAGAAGTGTCTTCACATATCCAACCATCTCTTCTGCCATCCTTGAATTGTTCTGCATGAATCCCTGGATAGAGAAAGAGTATGTCTTCCCAAGTATCTTCTCAGTTATCTTGTCTTTTCCTTTGACTACAAAAAAATCATCAGATGCGCTTATGTCTGTGTTGCTCGCCGCGAACGTGACAACGATATTCTCCGCGCTTGTGTTTTTTGCGAATTCTTTTATCTTCTCTGTCGCGTCTGCGATCTTCTGTGAATCTGAGTTCAACACGAAAGATATCGATGAATCATCGGTGAATTCAGGGGCCCTGATGACTGAATACCTAAATGTCCCTGTGTGCTTTTTCATGTCAAAGACATCAAGTCTGTCTTTGTCGCATAGATCTTTGACTTCTTTTAGGAGTACATTCAGCTTATTATTTGATATAGGACATTCACATACTGGCACAAGTTGGTCCCATCTACCTTTTACCCTGAGCGCCGGGCTAGAATCAGTGAGCGCGAAATCCATCCTGTTCCTGTAACCATATGGTTCTTTTGAATATATCTTCACTTCGCATCTGGTCTCGACGCCGGAAGTCTTTATCGAATTCTCCACTAGCTTTCTTTTGTTCTCGATCTGTATCTCGTATGGGATGTGTTGGCACGAACACCCTCCGCATTTTCCATAGTATTGGCATCGTCCTGTCATTTTCAAAGGAGGTACTATAAGTCTATATTAAATGTTTTCACTAAGAGACCCTTTGTGTCTGTGGGTGGAGTATTGCCAGGACCGTTTTTTGACATTTTTCCAGATCGATAGGATCTGCCTGGCAAACTTATTTATACTTTTCAAGGATATCATCAGATAGACAATGATACTGACTATAACGCGGCATGGGGAGACTATCGAGAACCGCGATAGGATATGCCAGGGCCAGCTTGATGGACTGCTGACTGATCTAGGTATAGAACAGGCTAAAAAGCTTGCCAGCAGGCTTAAAGATGAATCTTTTGATATCATATACTGCAGTGATCTTGGCCGGACAAAAGACACTCTGAAAGAGATCAGGTGTTTTCATCCTGATACACCAGTCGTGTTTGTGAAGGAGCTTCGAGAGCGCAACATGGGTGAGCTTGAAGGACAGAAGCACCGGATCGATTGGAAAGTGGCAGTCCAAGAAGAGAGAAAAGACATGCGGATACCCGGCGGTGAATCTTTTCAGGAACTTTACGATCGTGTGAATGTTTTTGTCGATCATATCCGTTCTAAGCACAGTAACGAGAGTGTCCTTTTCGTCACACATGGTGGTCCGATACACATGATGCTCATGATCCTGCTCGGGATGAAGTGGGCTGAGAGTTTTGCACGGATCATAGGAAATACTAGTGTCACGATTGTAGAAGTGGACGGACGATGTGTCCAGCCGTTGCTGATCGGATGCACGGATCATCTGGATAGTTAGAGGTGCTGTATCTCATCTGGCGATGCAGAAGTCTTTTCTTTGAGTTCAGACAGCGCTTTTCTTCCGATATCCTTTCTGTGGTGCATGCCTTCAAATGATATCATTGAAAGGCCGTTATATGCTTTGTCTATGCTTTCATGCAACGTGTCTCCAAGAGCTGTGACGGATAACACACGGCCGCCGGATGTGAGGAGTGTCTCATCTTTCTTTTCAGTGCCAGAATGGAAGACGATAGTCCCCTGGGCAGGCTCAATCAAGATATTTTTTCCGACTTCATACTTCTCGGGGTATCCGCCTGATGCTGCGACGACTGTCGCCGCGAATCCGCGTTTCCATCTTATATCTATCTGGTCAAGTCTTTTCTCTGTGCATGCAAGCATTATCTCAAGAAGATCAGATTCCAGAAGAGGCAAGACTGCCTGCGTCTCTGGATCGCCGAATCTGCAGTTGAATTCTATGACTTTTGGGCCATCTTTTGTTAACATAAGCCCTGCATATAACACACCGACATAATCGATTCCATCTTCAGAGAGTCCAATCATTGTCGGCAGAAGGATATCGTTGAGAATAAGATCTTCTGTCACTTTGTCGACGAATGGTGTCGGCGCGTACGCCCCCATGCCGCCAGTATTTAGTCCTTTGTCATCGTCAAACGCTCTTTTATGGTCCTGAGAAGGGATCATCGGAACAATCGCAGTCCCGTCGGTGAATGCGAGGATCGATGCTTCCTGCCCTTCGAGTCTCTCTTCGATGACGACGCAATCTCCAGCAGCGCCGAATATCTTTCTATCCATAATCTTCTCAAGGGCCGCGATCGCTTCTTTCTTGGTATCGCATACTATGACCCCCTTGCCTGCCGCAAGACCCGATGCTTTGATCACGCGTGCCCATGATTTGAGTCTCACAAATTCGATCGCGAGTTTCAGCTCTTTGAATGATTCAGATCTCGCCGTCGGGATATTGTGCTTCTTCATGAATCGTTTCGCGAAATCTTTCGATCCTTCAAGAATGGCGGCATCTTTTTTTGGCCCGAAGCATCTGATGTCATTTGATCTGAAAAAATCGACTATCCCTTCTACCAAAGGCGTCTCTGGTCCGACTACGACAAGCGAGATTGAATTCTCTTCGCAGATCTTCAGCAATCCATCAAAATCAGTCTCAGACACATCATGGCACTTTGCGAGTTCTGAGATCCCACCATTGCCTCTTGCGCAGTGCAGTCCACCAAGAGACTTGCTTTTTGACAATGCATGAGCTATAGCATGCTCTCTTCCACCTGAGCCGATGAGCAACACATTCACTTTCTGCAAATATCCACCCATATTAGTTATTTTTGGACTTTTCTCTTAAATATCTTTCTGAAATCTTTTCTTTAGATTTATATACTTGAAAAGTATACCTCTTCCACAATGGGTATTAAAGGATTATTGATCGCTGCTGTCATCGCTGCATCTGGTTGCGCTGGGAAGATGCCAGAACCAAAAGACACTCTCCCTCCAATGGAACAGAAAAAGAATCAAACTATTGAGGTGTATGGTGGGAGGCGTGGTCCATTCAATGTGTATGATGAGGTGCTTGGTGAGACTCTGAAGATAGCCATGGATGCTGCTGAACCAGTGCCAGATGATATCGATGTCCGACTTGAGACTGCGCATAAAAGGTGTTCTTCTGAAAAGAATGTCGAGGATACGGCGTATGGTTGCCATGCACTTTCTGAGCTTCTCTATGTTTCTGCTGAAAGAAAGGGTGAATTAATAGAACGATTGAAAGGTTATAGACGCGAGTCTATTGTAGGTACACTTTGCTATAAATCTGGCTATGCTGGGCTTGAGAGACTATCTTCTGATCTTGCTTCTGCGGGTATTAGTCTGGGCAGCATCGATACATATACAAAAAGATCTATGACTGCGTATGATCAATCAGACATCAAAGATAAGGAGTATCTAAAATTACGCATTGTTGATCTTGCTGAGAATGCGAAATTGCTTGGGTCTGTCACAGTTCACTATCTGAATGATGTGCAACGAATGTTATCTCATCATATCTGCGGCAGACGTCACTAGCTTCTGAAGAATGTTTCTGGTTTTGTGCCATAAAGGGCAGACAATTTGTTTGTGATGCTTTCGATATCTGCTTCGCATCTATACGATATCTCTGTGATCATGTGGCCTGCATGAATATCTATCTTGTTTAAGACAACACAATTTCCATTTTGATACCGTTCTTCTGCGCCAGTATAATTGCTGAAGTCATCTCCAAGTGTCATATTTGTGCTGTTTTTTACAAGTTCATATCCATTGTTCTGGCATACACCGCCGAGCATGTCGAGCAGTGATATGACTCTGTCTGAGTCGCCATTCTCCTTTTTTTCAAGAGTCCGTATGAATATCATGCCGATATGGTTGTCTACCATCTTATACCTGAGATTGAGCTTTAGGATTTAAACCTTGCGGTCATTTTTTCTTCTTTCCTCGTGACCAGAAGAAGTTTATCTCAATGTTCCATTTCCAACGTTTTCCTTTGCGGAGATTGATGAGACCGTATTGCGGATGCCAGTCATCGTTTGAGTAATTGACTATTCCGATCTGTCTTCTATCACATTCTTCTGTCACGATATTGACAAGTCCGACCTGCTGTCCTTCTATCTTCCTCGCTATGTTGACACTCGGGCCTATGATATTGGATTGATCGCCTTTGATATATCCCACGTACCTGAATGCAAGGCCGACATATTGGACTTGATCACCTTTGATTCTGTTTGCATGCTGGATCGCAGCACCAAAACCCTGTATTTGATCCATGCCCACACTTTGTGCATGCTGGATCGCAGCACCAAAAAACTGCCATTGATCCTGACCTACACTTTGTGCATGCTGGACCACAGTTCCAAAAATATGGAACTGACTTCCTACGTCCTTATCCCACTGATATGGTACAAGAGCAGTAGTCTTATTTTTCCCCCCATCGTTCGCATTCGTTCCTGCTAGGGTGTTAACTTCTCTTTTCACAAGTGCGGTCATCGCTGCTTCTCGCTTGTCGCGCGCAGCGAAAGAAATTTGCCGTGCATAGTCTTCAATAGTTGGCAGACTACGCGTATCCGGTGCCGTATAAAATTGCGAAAGGCCGTGTGCTATGGCATATGACTGTGCTGCATCACTGGTCTTGCAGGGAAAATTCTCAAAGAGCGCAAGGCTTGACTGATATATGTCATCCGGGAAATCACTTATTTCTGCCATTTCATCCGTGAGATATAGTGTCGCTTTTTAAGCGTTGCGATTAATGTGGTTCGTAGAAAATCGTCTTCTCTGGAGATCGGTCTCATCTTTTAGCTAGGCACTCTGACCCTACTCTCTGGTCAGCGTGCGCTTCCTGGCCCCTTCTGATAGGCCATAGATGTATGATGGATTAAGAATGGCAGGGCTGACCTGTGTCCGGACCGTTTGTGACGGCCCGGGACTCTGCCAAGTGGGGATCTGAAAAAATATGTACAAATCATCAAAACACGACTTTATACAAAGCTGTTCAATGTGGTCTGATGTGTTTATTGATCTCCTGTGATTTTGCGTATTCGACAATGGTCGCACGGCTTTGTAGAAAAGTTCAAAATATAGAGTCCTTAAGCCGTAAGGCTTAAGAACAATGTAAACTATCTTTAATTTGAACAAAAAAAGAGGTTTACGAATATGAAAAAGTGTTCTGATTTTAAAACAA
>Ga0210019_1001723_pt1 | contig 22619 bp, 20 predicted proteins | sample CryGeyCG2114_020_2_FD_183969 | JGI IMG/M metagenome (GOLD analysis project Ga0210019, IMG submission 183969) | Groundwater microbial communities from aquifer - Crystal Geyser CG11_big_fil_rev_8/21/14_0.20 (SPAdes) (version 2) | ecosystem: Environmental > Aquatic > Deep subsurface > Groundwater ...
TTCTTCCCGAGTTCAGGATCACGCCTACAAACTTGAGAAACACATTGATTATCTTCTTCACAGATCTCACCATATGGCCGCAACTCGACACAAAGCCCACCTAAAGTTGAATCCTGCACGCATCGCTGATTGGCTGGACATTGTTCGTCATCATCACAACGACAAGTACCATCCACACAATTGTCAGTCAAACACTCCCAACTTTCCGTACAAGACTCGCCAATTTCATTTCCGGGAATACAAATATTTTGCATACCAGATTGTTCTTTACATACCCAGCCTTCATCACAACTACCATCACCTTCATTGCATTCACAAACTCCAACGGCAGTATAACAATCATTACTTATACATTCATCATCACTAGTACAAGCACCTCCGGCCGTTTTTTTACTTGTATTTGAACAAATTCCCCAAACACCGGTATCTACACACAGCTTACCAAACGGACAATCATTATTGTCATCACAAGAACATAGTTTCGTAATCACAACCGTACCATCAGCTTCACCATGTTCACCCGCCACACAATTTTTACTGTTACAATCAGAATCTTTAGAACAAGTATCACCTACAACCTTGGTTGCCTTTCCAACATAGCAATTATCATCACTGTATCGATGTCCCTGATCATCAACCACATCCACCATTGGCTTATCACCACAAAAAAACTTTCCCGTATCTATATCAATATTGACAGTTTGCTTGGTTGCTCCCAAAAAATCTGATTTATTAATCAAATTACACCCCTCTGTGATCACCAATCGACCATTACCACCACAACTATAAGTACAACAAATAGAACCATCAATACCAATCGGATTACCTGATCGATCTACGGCGTAATTGTCATCAATTGTTGCCAATGCCGTTGGGTCATTGACTTCAATCCCCAAATAATATGTTTCCGCATCAAACTTGGCGCTACTGGACCACTCTGGTGCTATATCTGCTTGCCCAATTGAATAATTTGACTTTTCAGAATAAAATCTGGCCAATCCCATTCTTGGATCAATCGAACCAATCTTATTTGCATACAATCGAACATAATCCAAATAGGCGCTGGCATAAGATTCAATAATATCACCGTATACATAAGCAAAAACACAGTCATACTTACCATTGTTTAAATCACAAGCTTCTGTCGTCAATTTACACTTATTAGAAATACAGGTTGTCTGCAACACATTTACTTGAACCCCACGCTGCACTGCTTGTGCATTATAATCTATATCATACACATCACCGCATTCAGCTGAAGCGGCATCATAGCCCTTGACCGTAAACCGAGCCGGATCCAAGTTTTCACAAAATTTTGATTTCCCAACAATGATTTCTTGCCGTTTTACCACCTCCACCTCTATTGACGGCAGCTTGGTCAACTCTGGATTGACCTGATACAAAATCAGGTATGACCCAAATAATATAATCAACCCAAATAGCGATGAGGTAATATATCCCTTGGCTTTAGAGACATTCCCCGGATTAGCCCCAGCCGTCAAATACAGCATTCCGCCAATAATAATCATCAACACCGCAAACATCGCTCCCAATCTCAAACCATAATAATATATCGCACTGACATACTGAGCAATCCACGGTATATGAGTACAATCATTCTCTGGATTATCAGTACATGGAGCCACAATTGGCGAATCCAGTTTGGTCAACTTACCGATCGGCACATTGAGTGTCAAATCTCGAATATCCGCTGCCAATACAATCGCCACATCGACCGAAGCAAATAAAATAAAGACAGCTATGATTAAGATTAGAATTTTATTTTTATTTTTCATACGAAATTAGCGGTAAATTTTTTGTAATTTTTATTTTTGGCGTTTATGGCTCAACATTTTTGTAAAAATTTTCTCGATTTCTGCTTTTGTAATGTCACGTCCACCCAATCCCATTGAATATGAATCAACTTGAATTGGACTTTTACCAAAAAGCGCGGCTTTTACTTCCAAATCCAAACCGCCAGTACTACCAAATGCAATATCTTTTTCCACCACCGCCGCCCATTTAACTTTTTTCATCACACTTATCAATTCTTTTTGAGGAAATGGTCTAAACATTACCACGTTGACCACGCCAACTTTCTTTTTTTGTTTATTCAAATCATCCACGACATCTTTAACCGTACCCACCAGTGAACCAAAGGTAAGTATTACGGCCTCTGGATTATTAACTCCGTAATATTCGATCGGCTGATATTCTCGATTAAATATTTTTTTGAACTTTTTATTTTCTGCTATCAACAAATCTGTTGCCAACAGGAGATCATGTTGCAAATCCTCTCTAAATTCCTGATAATACTCCGGAGTGGCGAACGCACCCAACGTTACTGGATTTTTTACATCTAAAATAGTTCCGTTTGACGGTTTATATTTTGGCAAAAAAGTTTTCACTTGACTTTTTGTCGGCAAATCTATCGGCTCAACCGTATGTGTCAAAACAAAGCCATCCATATTAACTACAGCTGGCACGCGCAATTTTTCCGCCATTTTATAAGCCAAAACATGCAAATCAACTGCCGCTTGATTATCTTCCGCAAACAGCATAATCCACCCAGCATCTCTCATCGACATCGCATCCTGCTGATCATTCCAAATATTGATCGGCGCTGACACCGCGCGATTAGCAAGCGTCATTACCACAGGCAACCTGAGCCCAGCCGTAGCATAAATCACCTCCATCATTAGAAGCAATCCCTGAGAGCTAGTCGCAGTATATGTTCGTCCTCCCGCGGCTGAAGCGCCCTGAACAATAGAAGCGGCAGCAAATTCACTATCAGCTCTAATAAATTCAAAATCTACCTGACCGGAATTTTTTAGCCAAGCTAAATCTTCAATAATGTGTGTTTGAGGGGTTATAGGATAAGAAGACACGACATCCGGTTCACAACTGGCAATCACAGTGGCCACCGCCTCAGATCCTTCAATACATTTTTTCATAATTTTTTGTGGTTTGTCACCCTGAGGCTCTCGCCTGTCCGCCGAAACTCTTGTGAAGGCGGGAAGGGTCTCATTTACCCCGCCACTTCAGCATGACACAAAAATTTAATTTAATTCCTTCTCTAAAACTTTTAACAACTTTAAATTCTTCTTCATCAACTCAGGTCGATCATGAAAAACTTCTCTTACCGCCTTGATTACATTTTCGAGCCGAATCAAACCAGTTTGTTGTGCAAACAAATAAATCATAGCTGTATTAACAATATCTCGTCCCAAATATTTCTTTACCAGTGAAGACATGTCCTGTGAAATCACCGTAATATTTTTTTTCTTTTGTTTAAAATCAAGCGCATTCACAAAAACCAAACCATTCTTTTTCAATCCCTTGTAAACATCAACGACATCAAACAAATGATGATCAAACACAATCAAATAATCCGGCTCATAAATATGAGATCGTAATCTGATCGGCTTCTTATCAATCCGAACATAAGACTCTACCGGCGCACCACGTCTCTCCACACCAAAAGAAGGGAAAGCTTGTACTTCGCTTCCCTCATAAAAAGCTGCCTTGGCCAGCATTTCTGCCGCCATCACCGCTCCCTGCCCCCCTTTTCCATGTATTCTTATTTCAATCATAATTTATCATGTAACAATTACTCTTTATTCGTGCAAACACGCCACAGCGCGTTCCATACCATTTTCTAATTCCTATTTACTACTGCGTCCGTCGTAGCTTCATGCATAGACGGATTCGCTATTTACCAATTCACAAATTTCCTAATTAACTTTTTCACTATTAATCAATTGCCCAATAATATCATCCCAAACTTCAAGTGGCACTGAACCACTAATTTTATAACCATTAATGATAAAAGTTGGCGTTCCCTTGGCTTCAATCAAGTCTGCCTTGGCCAAATCATCACTTATCTTCAAAAAAACACCATCATTATCCATGCATCGCCTAAAAACATCTTCATCCAAACCAATTTGAGCTGCCACTTCATAAATGTTATCAATCGCCATCATTTCTTCTTGATTAGAAAAAACTCGATCATGATATGACCAAAATTTCCCTTGAAAATTAGCGCATTCACCACCTTGTGCCAAATCAACTGACAACAAATCCAAAATAGGCAAATTTTTCCAAACAATTTTTATATCCTCCGGATACTTGGTGGCCAACTCTCTCATTACAGTATAACTTTTTTGACATTGCGGACATAAAAAATCTCCAAATTCTACAATTGTAACTTTGGCTCGACTTTCACCCAACACCGGATCTCCTCGATCCACAATTTGCGATATATCATAAGGCGGTTCAGCCGAAGCAGCATTGACAAACCGGGGATCAAACTCATTTTTCTGGACTTTACTCACCACCGAAATCACAACATAGGCAAACCACGTCAGTGAAGCCAAACCAAAAATCAGACCGACAATCAAGACCTTCCCCCACCATTTTTTGTACCATTTTATTATTTCGATTTTATTTTCATTTTCTGTCTTTTCAGACAAAAAATCCGTTTTATATTCCATTGAATCAAATCTAAAGACTTAATATTGTTATTATATCACAGATTTCTCAATTTGACCGAATTATCACCAGACAATTGACATCAACCAGACTCTATGATAAACTAAAACAATCTTAATTTCACCTTGACAGATCATGTTGATATTGATATGCTTGATTTAGTCAAACAACAATCTATGAATACAATCATTACTATTGCTCAAATTATTTCCGCGGTTGGTCTTATCGTGGTAATTCTACTTCAAAACAATGGATCCAGCCTTGGCGGAGTCTTTGGTGGCTCTGGAGCTGTATTCAGAACAAAAAGAGGCATTGAAAAAACGCTATTCACTCTTTCAATCGTCTTCTCAATTTTATTTATTGGTTTATCTTTAGCTAATATCTTAGTCTAAACAACAACTACAAAACTTTGTGCATTACTTCAAAAACCTTTGGTTTTTAATCCGAGCAAAACGAAAACCAAAGCTAACCGATACGAAAACGCAAAAAAAAATGGATCTCAAAAACGAGTTGAATCAAAAACTCGTAGCCTCTGTTGTATCAAAAAAATATCCTGATCTAAAACAGATCAAATATATTGGGAAGCTTCTAAACCCAAGAGAAAAATTTTTAATCAAGATTTTCTCTGGTATTATTATATTAAGCCTTCTTTTTATTGTTATCAACTCCTACCTCAACTTTTCTACCATGACTCCAGATTATGGTGGAGAATATACAGAAGGCTTGGTCGGATCACCTCAATATATCAACCCGATTCTAGCTCAAACCAACGATGTTGACATTGATATTTCCTCTTTAATATACAACGGTCTGATCACTTATGATCCCAACAATGGTCTTGTTGCCGATCTAGCTGAAAGCTACTCAATTAGTGAAGATCAAAAGATATATACATTTGTTCTACGAGATGATATATCTTGGCACGATGGTCACAAATTAACCGCTGATGACATTTTATTTACATTTGAACGAATCAAAGACCCTAATTCAAGAAGTCCACTTTATTTTAATTTCAAAGGCACCACTCTAGAGAAAATCGATGATACGACCATTCGCTTTATTCTCGAAGAGCCTTTTTCTCCATTTCTTGAAAGTTTAACCACCGGAATACTACCGGAGCACATCTGGAAAAATGTTCCTATTCAAAACACCAACTTAACCGATCTGAATCTTAAACCGATTGGTACTGGACCTTATAAATTTGATTCACTAATCAAAGACAACCGAACTGGAGAAATCAAAAGTTACGCCTTGATAAACAATAAAGATTACTTCAAGGGCCGACCATACATCAAAAAAATTACCTTCAAATTTTACCCTTCTTTTGATCAAGCAATCGAGGCTTTGAATAATAAAAATGTTCAAGCCATTAGCTTTTTGCCAACTGAAAAACAAGACCGCATCATCAACAATCGTTCATTGAACTTCTATACTTTGAATCTACCCCAATACACAGCCCTATTCATCAATCAAAACAAAAACGCTCTCTTAAAAGACACTACTTTGAGAAAAATTTTAGCTCATGGAATAAACAAAGATGCCATTGTCACCGATATATTGCAAAATAAAGCAAAAAAAATTGACAGTCCAATATTACATGGCCAAATCAGCAACACCAATGAATATCCAAAATACCCATTTGATCTGGACCACGCCAAGGCTGAACTGGAAAAACTAAACTGGAAACTCTCATCATATGAGCAGACTGAATCTAAAGAAGTTTATCCATTTCAAGTTAGAAAGAAAAACGATACTTACCTTGAACTAACTCTAACCACAGTCAATCAACCAGAAAATGTCAAAATCGCCGAACTTATCCAAAAGGACTGGCAATTGTTAGGCATCAAAACCAATCTTCAATTCGTTGAACCGGACAATATCCAAAAAGACACCTTAAAAAATCGCAATTATGAGATTTTACTGTATGGTGAAATCATTGGCTATGACCCCGACCCATATCCTTTCTGGCACTCTTCACAAAGCAATCATCCGGGTTTAAATTTGTCACTGTTTTCAAACAACAAAGCTGATGAACTTTTAGAACAGGCTAGAAAAACCACAAAACCTGAAGAACGTGCAGAAAAATATATTGAATTCCAAAAAATCTTAGCCGAAGAGGTGCCCGCCATTTTCCTATTCAACCCAACTTATACTTACCCTCAAACACGAAAAATTCGAGGGTTCAACAACTATACTATTATTCTTCCGGCCAATCGTTTGGCCAATATTCATGAATGGTTCATAAAAACTGATCGTGAATTCAAATAAACTAGTTCTATTATCTTATTATTAATTAAAATCAAATAGCTTTAATGTAATTATCTCTATAATTACATTATTTATGCTTTTACAAAAACTAAATATCCTCTTATGATGAAAAGAAAATTAAGTACAAGACGCGCCAATCCTGGTGCCTCATCAAACAACGTTCCAAGCTATCCACCAAGAATTACGCCAGAAGCATCAAAACACACAAATTCTAATGGCAGACCAACCACTGGAACTACGCCTCATTCAAGAAGCACTGCGCCTCATTCAAGAAACGCCGCACCTCACTCAAGAAGCACTGCGCCTCATTCAAGAAGCACTGCACCCCATTCAAGAAGCGCCACCCCATACTACAAAAGAAATAAACCCACATCATCGAACAATCACAGCACCACCAATTCTCAAAGTTCACCCAAAACCATCTTTAGTCGTGATCCAAAACTAAAAATCATTGGTTTAGGTGGTCTCGAAGAAGTTGGCCGAAACATGACTCTTCTTGAATATGATAATGACATCATTATCATTGATATGGGACTAATGTTCCCAGAGGAAGACATGCCGGGTGTAGATTATATTATTCCTGACATTAGTTATCTCAAAGGAAAAGAAAAAAATGTTAAAGGCGTAATCATTACTCATGGTCACTATGACCATATTGGAGCCATTTCACATTTGATTCCGGAGCTTGGATTTCCAACTCTTTACATGTCACCATTGACCGCTGGTTTGGTAAAAAAACGCCACGAGGAATACAAAATACGCGAGCTTGACATTGTTATAGTAGATCCTGAAAAAGATAAGGTTCAACTAGGAAATTTTTTAGTTGAATTCTTTCGAGTCAATCACAACATTCCAGACAGTTTTGGTGTTGTAGTTCGTACTCCACTTGGGACAATTGTTCACACTGGAGATTTCAAAATAGACTTTTCTCCTCTCCACGACAAACCGGCCGACCTGAATCGTTTTGCCGAAATCGGCCGCAGCGGTGTCCTGGCTTTACTTTCTGATAGTACTAATGCTGGTAATCCTGGGTTTCAAATATCAGAGCATGTAGTTGAAAAAGAACTAGAAAAGATCTTCATAGACGCCCCGGGCATGATTGTAACCGGAACATTTGCCTCACTTCTAAACCGTGTTCAACAATGTATCTCATTAGCTGAAAAATTTGGCCGAAAAGTGTATCTTGATGGTCGTAGCATGATCAGCAATGTTGAGATTGCTCACGAGCTGGGTTATATCAAATACAACAAAGATACCTTAATCGATGGCGAAGACATCAAAAAACTTCCCCGCAACAAAGTCCTCATGATCGGTACTGGAGCCCAAGGAGAAAAAAACGCCGTCCTCAAACGAATCGCCAACAAAGACCATAAATTCGTTTCAATTGAAAAAGGAGATAGTATTATTTTTTCTTCATCTGTAATTCCCGGTAATGAAAGATCAATTCAAAGTCTCAAAGATACTTTTTATCGTCAAGGAGCCAATGTATTCCATTACAAAATGATGGACGTTCATGCCGGTGGACATGCGCAACAAGAAGACCTGAAACTAACCATCAGATTATTCAAACCAAAATACTTCATGCCTATTGAAGCCAATTACTTTCTTCGAGTCATCCACGCTGATGTCGCAAAAACCGTTGATATCCCAGAAAGCAATATTCTAATACCAGACAACGCTCAAATTACTGAGTTTTATCGTCAAGATCGTGAAGTAAAAGCTGAAGTAACCAAAACCAGAGTTCCCTTTGACTATGTCATGGTTGATGGTCTCGGCGTCGGTGACGTATCAAACATTGTTTTACGTGATCGTCAATTATTGGCTGATGATGGTATGTTCGTCGTAATCACTACCGTCGAAACCAAAACCGGCAAACTGGTTGGTAGTCCTGATATAATCTCTCGTGGATTTGTTTATATGAAAGAAAGCAAAACACTGATTGATGAAGCTAGACAAAAAATCCGTAACATTTGTAAAGCCAAAGCCAAAAATCCGGATTATAACGCTGATGCCAATGAAATTAAAAATGAAATCCGCGACCAAATTGGTAAATTCCTCTTTACGAAAACCAAACGTCGCCCAATGGTTCTACCAGTTGTCATCGAAGTCTAAGATTGGTACAATTGACATATAACATCCTGCGTGTTAAAATATCTCATTATGTATACAAAAATCATCAAAGACCAATTACTTAAAATGTTAAATGGCCCCAAAATTGTTCCTGCGGGACTTTTTGAAATTTCTGAATATTTTAGACACAATGAACCAATCTACTTTGATCACAAAAAAGAAGGCGATATTATAATTGCTCAAAGTACTAATTTTCGTTTTGGCTCAATCATCACCTCAGGGAAAAACCCAAAAGAGTTAGATAAAAATATCAAAGATGCTATTCTTACCTCATTTGAAATTCCATCATCGTATTCAAAAGAAACGAAGATTATCAATACTGAAGAAAAACAAAACGAGTATGCCCTCGCTTAGTGATCTTCCTGGAAATATAAAAACAAAACATATTATCAAGGCACTACAACGCCTTGGTTTTATTATCAACAAAAAAGGTGGTAAAGGCAGCCATATTAAAATTACTTGGCCAGCCACTCAAAAATCATTAACAATCCCCAAAGATTGCAATAAAAATGTTCAACTTTATATAATCAAAGAAGCTATTGAATATTCTCACTTAAGTTGGGAAGATATAAAAAAAGAGTTCTAATCCCTTTAATAAAATTGTCATCCTACCTTCGGCTCTGAGGCCTGTGACCTCAAGGCTCAGACTCGAAGAGAGCATGTCGAAAGACGGCATTTTTTTATACAAAAAAACATACTGCTTTCCAGTATGTTAAAAATACTCACACTTGCCTTGATACTCACCATCTGTTTCACAATACATACCCGGTGGACAATTTTCATCTCGGGAACATTTCTGATTGGGATAACACTGCCCCCGACTCTTGTCACAATACATGTGATATACCGCTCTTGGGCAATCACGATTTTCAATGCAAGTTTGTTTCCAACTATCAACACGGTAACAAAGCCGGTCAGTGGCACAATACATATCATCCATACAATCATTGTCTTCATAACACCCGGCCGGATCTGAATGATATGTTTCGTATGGATAACAATGACCATCATTGTCACAAAAATAATCTCGCGGACAATTTTGATCTCGCAAACATTTATACGGCACATAGCACTGACCATATTCTCGATCACACTTCATCTTAGCCGGACAATCATTATTGTCTCGACAGTTATCAAAACATCCCCAGATACCAGAAACCATCAAAACAAGTACCAAACTAAGCAGAGTTCTCATTTTGTCCTCCTCGGGTTGAGTTCAACAACTCATTATACTTGGAAACATTAACTTTGTCAATTTCTAGCCAAATTTATCGCTAATTCTATTGACAATCAAGCAAAAATTTGCTATAATACCCACATGCTTCAAATGAGCAGCGTTGTCGCCCCCCACTTTCTCAAATCTTATGTACTACGTCTACATTCTAAAAAGCAAAAAAGATCATAAATTATACATTGGATACACCCATGATCTTAAAAGACGTTTGAGGAACACAACCTAGGACATAATCAATCCACAAAGCACCTGAGACCATTTAAATTAATTTACTCTGAAACTTTTTGCTCAAAACAAGATGCGATAAAAAGAGAATCAAATCTAAAGCAATTCAAAAACAGCTACAGTAAATTAAAGGATCGACTACAAAACAGTTTAAATGAGATTTGAGAAAGTGGGGGGAGGAAAGTCCGAACACTCCCCCCCACTACTTTTGTTAAAATTAGTTTTTGCCAAAAGTAGTGGGGGGAGCATGGTAGCGGGTAACACCCGTCGGTTGGCTAAATTATTTTATGTTAACTAGAGGTGCGAGCAGAGACGCCAGTTTGAGAAATCAAATTGGATCCCCTCGGGGATAGTCCCTTTAGAAATATTGGGAGTGAAACGGCTAAATCCTTACCTGAGTGCAAGAGCAAATTTGGTAGCTCGCTTGATCCTGTCAGCAATGGCAGGGCTAGATAGATGACAACTAAAACAGAATTCGGCTTACTCGCTTGTTTGGAGCAAAAGAAAAAATACGGTTTATCCGTATTTTTTCTTTTTTACTATTTCATCATTCCTTACCAGGTTTACCATTGACAAAATACACAAAATAGTCTACTCTAACATGTAACCTAAAACACACATAGAAGAAAACATGGAAAATTTTACCCGGCACCTTTTGAGAATCAAAGCCTCCAGGCTTTGGCTAATGGACTGAATTGATGGCTGGAGACCTTGCAAACATGTCTCAGTTGCCTCTCTTTTGCTTGATCTTGAATTCAGCAAAAAAGACAGACTGCCCATCTTAGAAAAACGTTTTGGTGAAGTAGAAATTGTCGAAGTCACCACCGAAGTGCAACAAACCATTGATAAAGAACAAGCTGAAATCAATCCCAAACTATTATATAAAGATGTACCATTCCATCTCAGCTGGCCATAAATAAAAGAAGACGAAACCGCCTTCTTTTTTCTTTATTTAAATCTCCGTTTCATCACTACTATAATATTCTTGATCTGAATTTCGCTTTCGTTTCTTAAAACCTCTTTCTGCGCGTCTTTGTTTCGCTTGAGATCTCAATTTTTTTCTTTTATCCATCTTTTCTTCATCCAAACTTTCTGCCGTTGTCGTTCTTTCTGAACGAACCGATTCCTGAACATCATCTCCCGAAGTATCCAACTCTACCTGTCTCCGACCAGTATCTTTTTCATATTTTCCAACACCGACATCAGACAATTCATCATCTCGTTTGACCTCTCGATGCATTCTCTGAATATTTGGTCCCTTTTGTCCTGCATATCCAGATTCACCATCTGGTGGAGGCGGTGGCGGAGTCACCTTACAATACTGCATACATTGCTCATAAGTAGAGTACTCACCACTTGGACCTGGAATACATTTTCCATTCACACAACTATATTTGATATTCTCTCCAGGCGGTAATGGTGGCGGCGGTGGCGGTGGAATTTCACAATTTTGCTTACACTCTTCTAGTGTCTTAAAATTTCCTTTAACATCAAGCAAACATTGCCCACTCACACAACTATATTTTATCTTTTCTCCCGGTGGTAAGACATCATCATTCTCCGGATCATACATTTGAACAACATAATTATCTTCAAATATTGGCTGTACATACCTTCTCTCCTCAGCCACTAACTCTACTAGACGACTTTGTTTAGTATTCGTATCCTCAATATCAACATTTACATTAACTTCTGTTTTTGGCTCCGGTGTTTCCGGCAGTGTAGATTTCCCTTCATGCTTTGAAATATTCACTTTTAAGGTGTATGAAATTGTTGGCACTCGATTATTCCCGACATAAAGATCCAACTGTTGTTTTTGTTCTTGAGTCAACTTACCAGGTGTTTTATTATAAACCTTGATCAACTTATAAACATCATCCACACTACCTACATTCAACAATTTGACCAATCGTCTTTCAGCTTCATCTTGCTTGATATTTTCCATACCACCAGTCCCATCTGGCACTCGAATTCTTTCACCTACCGACCTAAATTTCAAATTACTGGTATCAAACCCTCGCTCTTCCATGGCTTTTTTTATCTTCGGTCCCATCTCTGCCTCCATACTATCACACAAGGATTTATTCCTTACTTCATCACCATCAAAACTGGCTGTAAACTCTACCAATTGTTCACCTGCGAAATCCACAGCCATTGGTGACACATCAAACTTTTTGGCCATAGCAATCATCTGATCAACAATATTATCAAGTAAACGATTTACTTCCTGTTCCGCAAATTGTTCTTTGTCAGCCGTGTAATGTTGAGCGTACTCTCTTTTTGACTGCAAAGCCTGTTTTCCCATTTCGACTTCTGAACTTGGTGCTTCTCCCACCACCACAATCGCTGGCATTTCTACTGTATCATTTTGCTGAACCACTTTTACTTCTGCCGCTGTCACTCGTAAATCTACAGCTGGAGTTGCGTGACCAATGGCTCTCACTCCCATGGTGGCAGCCAAAAAAGCCAAAGCCCCTCTCGCAGCCGGCCCACCAAAATCCATAAATACATCCGCCTCTTCCTGACTGGTAATATTTTCTTTCACTCCGACATTCAACAGTTTCCAATATTTTGCTGCCTCGGCCATCAATTCTGCCTTACTCATTTCGCTCATTCCCATGGCTTCATTTTCAATTTCTATTGTTTTCAATTGTATAGCTCTCTCAAATGGCGCTACCAATTCAACCGTTGGATCCAACCATTCAAAATATTTTTTCGCCATTTCCGCTGCTTCCACGTCAGTAATTTCCCCTGTTTTTTGTTTTTCAATCAAATCATTTAACTTACCCTTCACATCTTTTTCAAATACTGCCGTCAATTCTTTTGAATTTTTAACATGACTAAGTTCTTGACGACTCTCCACCATCGCATCTCTCTCAGAAATTTCACCCGAGAGTCTTTTGTTCATTATTTCCCAGAGAGTTTCTTTGATGCTATCATCAATATCCGCTCTAAGTTGTTTTTTCCGTTCCGCTTCTTGAGGATTTTCAACCTCTCTTTTTTTGTTTCAGCAATACTCTTTTTCACGGCTCGATTTAAACGAAGATTATCAAATACACTCATATTAGATTTCTTTTATTTTTGACCGGACATCTTTGAATTTTTTCTTTTTACCACCATGTTCCTTTCCAAACAAACTCATTTTCTGTGCCGCTTGTTTCAAAAGCGCTGTGGCAAATTTAATGTCACGCAAAGCCATGGCAACCATCTTTTTCTCCGCAGGTTGCAATGGCGGCAATTTGATAAATGGAGGCATATTATTTCAATTCCATATTACTTATTACACGTTACAAATCCCTTTTATAAAATTATACCACATCCTTTATTTATTCCGTAGTTTTTGCTACACTAATAATAGGTAGATTTTTTATTATAAATCAAATTAAATTTAAAATCTTGCCTCCGTTTACTTAATTCCTATCCACATTCATGTATGCGCAAAAAAGCAGAACTTTTTTTTACTGCCATAAAATTACCTTTAGACTACCTGGCTTTAGTGCTGGCCGGAGTAATTGCCTACCAAATTAGAACCAAAGATTTTGTTCGAGATATCCGACCAATCGTTTTTGATTTGAAACCGCAAGAAATACTCAACTATTCAATGATAGTCGCTCTTTTAGGTTTAATCTTTTTTATTATTGCCGGCCTTTATACTTTTAGACGTCTAAAGATTACAGATGAACTGGGAAAAATCATTCTGGCGACATCCAGTGTCATGAGCGCCGTCATTATTTACATGTTTTTTATTCGTGAATCATTTGATTCCCGATTCATTATTCTTACCGCCTGGATTCTCAGTATTATATTTGTCACTCTATTTAGAATAATAATCAGAAAACTGGCAAAAATATTATCAAAATTCGGCATAGGTATGCATCGAGTAATTATCGTTGGTAAAAATGAAAATACGGAAGAAATCATCGAAACACTAAAGCTCCAACCGGAGTTGGGCATGAAAATTGTTAAAATTTTTGACACCATTTCCGAAGACATGCTTGAAGAATTAAAAAACTCACACTCTCGTAAATTTATTGATGAAATAATCCAAACCGATTCCTCACTCTCTCGATCCAAGTCTGTTGATCTGATCAACTTTGCCGAAGAAAATAACATTATATTCAAGTATGCCGCCGGTTTATTTGAAACCCGCACCACCAACATTGATGTTCATATGCTAGCCGGAGTACCAATCGTTGAGATCAGAAAAACCAAACTGGACGGCTGGGGCAAAATTGCCAAACGAGTCTTGGATTCCTTTTTTTCACTGATCCTAATCATTATCTTTTCCCCGATCATGCTGATCACCTGGCTATCTATTCGATTTACATCTCGTGGCCCGGCTATTTTCAAAAATGAACGCGTCAATCGCCGTGGCACCTTTAATGTTTACAAATTCAGATCGATGAAAGCTGAGTTTTGTGTCGGCAAACAATTTGAAAAATATACTGACCAAGAAAAAATTATTGCCTTTGAAAAAAAACTCATCGCCAAACAATCCAAACGTCAAGGCCCTGTATACAAAATTCTCAATGACCCTCGCCGAACCAAAGTCGGTCGCTTCCTTGAAAAAACCTCACTTGACGAATTACCACAATTGTTTAATGTATTGATAGGCACTATGAGTTTAGTTGGACCCCGTCCACATCAACCACGAGAAGTCGCAAAATACGAACGTCATCACAAACGAGTCTTGGACATTAAACCTGGAATCACCGGCTTGGCTCAAATTTCCGGCCGCTCAGATCTTGACTTTGAAGATGAAGTAAAATTAGATACTTATTATATTGAAAATTGGTCCCTAAAACTGGACCTCTGGATCTTGCTCAAAACTCCCTTTGCTGTCCTCATCCGCAAACATAAAAACTAATTTTATCAAGATTTATGGAAGTTAAACCAGATGGTGTTTATATGAAATTAATCACAAATAAACCCACACGAACCGAATCAAGACCTTCGAAGGTTAAACGAACAATATCTGGAGAAAATCCGGATCTTACCAGAGAAGACTCGCTCCAGGGATCATTAGATTACTTCAAATCTATCAACAACCGACCAACGAACGAACAAATTAAGGAGTATATATTCATCACCAACTTATTATCTGAATATTTTTTCAATCGACACTCCCACGACATCCCAACCAAAGGAATGCCCAAACGACTAAAAGAAAAAACACCTAAAGAAAAAAATATTTTTGCTATCGGTCAAGAAATTGAACTACTCAAAAAAGAAGCTGCCGAAATGGCTGACAAAGATAACGCTCCGGAAGATCAAACCACTTTACTCAAATCATTCAAAAAATATTTCGACCAGTTCACTCAAAAACGAGCCCGTGAAAATACTTTTCGTACATTTGAAATTTTTCGCAGCACCCAAGCTGAAAAACAAACATCAACCGAAGCTGCCAAAAAAATCATTCGGAACGCAACCAGAATGCTGGAGGATTTTGAAGAAGACGTAAAACCCATTATGTCGAAAGCCGTCATTACCAGAAACACGATTGATCCTTATATATTAGTCAAAATAGAAAGAAAAAAAGATCAAATTCGAAAATTTATTCACCGGGCCAAACAACTAGAAACACAATTAAACACCTCCAACATCTCAGATTTGCAAAAAAACAGGGAAAGGTTAGAAAAAGACTGGCAACAATTCTCAACCAAAGAAGAACAAACTCAATAATCAACTTTTATATAATTATTAAACCACAAAACAACCCTATGGCTTTTGCACAACCAAAATTCGAACAACCCCAGGAGGAACCAAAACAACCGGAGACTTCTTTGCCTCGAGCAGAGGAACGTACTGATGGTCTTGATTCAAATAAAATTCTCAAAGAAATTGCAACTGAATTGGATCAAATCTATAAGGATTATGAAGCCAATAAAGAAATCGAAACCGCTTCAGTTGAAACCATCAACACGCAGGCTCAAAAATTTCAAACCGCTTTGACCACCATGCAACATCAGTTAAATGCCAGAATCAAAACATATGAACTTGAGCTCACATTACCTGTAACTTCTGAAGGAACCAAAAAAAACAACGAAAAAAAACAAGCGTTATTAAAACAAATGCGACCAATGTCCACCGAATTGTTAATCATCACCTCTGACCTTGACGACGTATTAATCGAATCTGATTTAGTAAAAAAAGACAATCTTTTTGATAAATTCACTGCCAGACTCAAAAAATTCGAAAAGGAACATACAGCGACACAAGAAGTTGAAAGATACTATACAAAAAAAGACACTTAAACTCAAACATTATCTCAAACACAAAACGTACGTGGTTCACGTACGTTTTAAAATTGCTGTCTGAAGTCTAGCCTGCACGTCACTTGTCGGAGGTGGGATGGGTTGCACTTGGTCGTCATGCATGCACATCGTAGCAAGCGGTTTTGCCAAACTTCAGACAGCACCTTGATTGTAACAAGGCAACAATAACCTGTCAAAATCATCATATCCCCAAATTAGACAAAAAAACCTTATTTTTGTCAAAAAAGCATTAGGTAATTGTTCGTAAAACCTGTAAAATATAGATATTACAAACTTACTAAAACTACTAATACTACAAACACTTATACGTCATATTTCCGTAATTTTTATAGTATTCGTAAATTCGTATCAAACCATGCCAAAAATCGCCTTGGTTCACGACCACCTCAACCAAAACGGCGGAGCCGAAAAAGTGCTGGAAGCTCTCCATGAACTATTTAGTGATAGTCCCACCTATACATTGGTTTATGATCGAAAAAAAATCAACATCAACATTAATCACGAAAAAATAAGAACTTCATTTATTCAAAAATTCCCCTTTGGCGTAAAAAAATTTGAATGGTTTTTAATTTTTATGCCTGCCGCAACTGAAAATTATGATTTATCTGAGTTTGACATTGTAATCTCCAGTGCCTCCGCTTTTTCCAAAGGCATTATCACCAAACCCGAAACTCTTCACATTTGCTATTGTCACACTCCGACCAGATATCTTTGGACCGACTCCATCAACTATGTCAAAGAACTTCGTCACGGGCCAATCATAAAAAGAACCCTGCCCTTAGTTTTAACCAAGCTGCGACAATGGGACCGCCTAGCAGCTGAACGTGTCAATCTTTTTATAGCCAACTCCAATGAAGTCAAAAAACGAATCAAAAAATATTACCGCCATGACAGTATTATCATCTTTCCTCCGGTTGATACGTACAAATATCAAATTTCAACTAATCTTGAAGATTATTATTTGGCTGGCGGCCGCTTGGTCCCCTACAAACGTTTTGATTTAGCCATTCACACCTTCAACCGCCTTGGATTCAAATTAAAAATTTTCGGTGACGGTCCAATGTTAAAAGATCTCAAAAAAATGGCCGGTCCGACCATTGAATTTCTTGGAACAATTTCTGATTTTGAAAAAATCAAACTGTATGAAAATTGCCGCGCCTTTATCCATCCCCAAGTCGAAGATTTTGGGATCACAGCCGTCGAAGCTATGGCCGCTGGCCGCCCAGTAGTCGCTTATGGCAAGGGTGGATCTTTGGACACAATCATTGATGGCCAAACCGGCGTATTGTTTCATGAACAAAATTGGGAAACCATGGCTGACACTCTACTCCGCTTTGATCATACAAAATTCAACCCTGAATTTATCAAAAATCATGCTGAACAATTTGACAAGTCAGTTTTCCAAGCCAATATGGAGCATTTGGTTAACAAAACTTGGGCCAAATTCCAATCATCTCTTTAATTTTGTTTTCATGATTTCCGCCAAAGTCGGATCATCTTTCAGTAATAATGTTTTAATGCTTTCTTGACTATGAACATAGCCATCGACATTCGCAGTCTCATGAACCCCAAAAGAACTGGCGTAGGAGAATATACTCTCGAGTTACTCTCCGCTATTTTTTCCATTGACAAAAAGAATGAATATTACCTTTTTTATAACTCTGCCAAACCGGTGAGCATTCCTGACATCAATTATCCCAACGTTCATTTGGTAAAATTTTCCTGGCCCAACAAACTGCTCAATACTTGTCTCAAAATTTTTACCTATCCGAAATTAGATAAATTAATTAACAAAAAATTCAATACCAAAATTGATCTTTTCTTTTTTCCCAATATAATTTTCCTTGCCACCCAATGTCCCTATATTATCACCTGTCATGATCTTAGTTTTGAATTATTCCCCCATTTTTTTAGTTGCAAACGACAACTTTGGCACAAAATTATTAATCCCCAAAAACTTTTTAGCCAAGCAAGCAAAATTATTGCCGTTTCCAACAATACAAAAACTGACTTAATTAATTCTTACACGTTGAATCAAGAAAAAATTACCGTCATCCACTCTGGCCTTTCTTCTACTTTCAACCGACTGGACTTATCTGACCCAGGCAAAGAAAGGATTCGTCAAAAATACAAATTACCATCAAAATTCTTTCTCTATCTTGGGACTTTGGAGCCTAGAAAAAACATTGAAAGCTTGATCCAAGCATTTAATATTTATAAACAAGACCATCACTCATCCACTGACTTAGTCATTGCGGGCACTCCTGGCTGGAAATACCGATCCATTTATCAGGCAGCCAAACAATCAAATTTCTCCAACAAAATACATTTCATTGACTATGTTGATGATCATGACAAGATATACCTCTACAATCTGGCTGAAAAATTTATTTTCCCCTCATACTATGAAGGCTTTGGCTTTCCCCCTCTCGAAGCTCTGGCTTGCGGCACACCGGTAATTTCCAGTCATACGTCATCCCTACCAGAAATCCTTCAAACCCATGCAACCTACATTGATCCTTATAATATAAATGATTTGGCTTCGGCCTTAGGACTTGAACTATCAAAACCAACCTCTCTACCAATTACTTATTCCTGGAATAACACAGCCCAAAAACTGCTTGACCTTTTCAACCAAAAACATTAATCTGTAATATCACAACCTTGGAGAAAAGCAATGACTGCACCAAATCAACCGGACATACGTTCGGCTCAATTTTATGTCAAATATATTCAAACGTTTGACGTTCCCTTCCGCATCCTAATTGCCAAAAGCGCTGACTTGGTTCAACTTCGAGCCCTTTGTCATGAAGTAAACGCTCAAGTTATTCGTCATGTAATTGATCACCAACACTTTGGTCTTGATCATGCTCGACTGCTAGCACAGCATCATCACACCCAATTCGGCTTGGAATACCTCACTCGAAAACCGGCTTTTGCCAACGACAATGCTGTTCGAGCAGCTTTATTCAAAAACAATGGTTCATCCAAACTGGTTCTGGATCGCTGCTTCCGGACACTGAATCTGTTCCGCCTAAACAATCTGGCTGTTGGACGTGAGGCCAATGAAAAAACCATGATGTATGCTCGAGATACCTTGAGAACTAAATTTGACCAATCGACTCCAGACCAAAAAACCCAATTCATTATTAGAACTGAAGGCCGCTGTCTACGTTTCTTTTATCAAATGCAGCTTGACGCAGAGACTGCTGATCTACTCGGCAAACACATGTACTCTTCATTTATTCTTGTCCGCAATCTACTCAGTTTCCCCGGTTTACCACCCGAAGTACTCCGAGGAATCTTCCGCTCACCGATTATCAGCAAACATCAAGGATTTCGCCAACGAATATTGAGTCATACGAACTGTCCGGCTGACGTTCGTATCAAAGCAAAACAAAAATAGAGATCAACTGATCTCATTTTTTTATCCAATTATCACTGTGTATAGTTAACCTTTTAAGGTAACACTCATAGCAATTCTGGCAATTATTTGCTAAGTTTAATATTCACCTATAAGAGGCATTTAAAAGCCAAATTTTGGCAATTTATGCTGATGAGGGATATAATTTACTCAAGACTATTTATGCTTAAATTATACTAGTGTAACCCTTAAGGGTAACCAAATATTTACAGCTTGTGACGAAAGTATAATTTGCTTTTCTTTGTAATTCTAACTTTTAAAAGTGTAACCATTGAAGGTTAACTGTACGCACTGTTGACAAATATCATGCAACATGTTATTATTTACAGTTCTGCAACCAACACCAAACTATAGGAGAACCACATGCTGCGTTACGGTCTTCTCTTCCTGCTTACCCTGAGTTTCTTCTCACTCGATTGCAGTAACGAAGAATCATCTCACATCTCACACCAGTCTCCTACCAACATTCACCATTCCCCAAATCCAGCAACTCACCGTCCTCAGCCGGAAGTCAAGCCTTGGTTCACCATCACGACTGTCAACAGTGGTGAATCAGACACCTCATTCGAAGCCTTCCTATATTATGCTTGTCGCGACTGGAGTCGCCATCAAGGACCTGGTGCTTACAAAAAATGGTGCGAAGATGAATCTGGTCTGAAGTCTCTAATAACTGCTACTTGTGCTTGCAACGGTTGGGAGAATGACTGCCACCCAACCTTCACCGGTATGACCGAAGAAGGCCTGATGACCCGAGAAGAAGTCGAATTCACAATCTGTGCTTGGACCGCTGAAATAAATTAATAAAATTCTTTTTTGAGATCAACTGATCTCTTTTTTGATAAAAAAAAGAAACCTATTTAAGTCTCTTACCGTCGAAGAATCTTAACTCTAAAAAACTCCCCAAACCATGAAATACATTTCGTACTGCTTGCGATGATGTATAACCGACCAAACAAATAACCGCCGGAATAGCGATCACGACAGCACCTACTAGGCAAGTATGAATAATCGCCCCAACAATGAAAAAAACCGTCTCTTGATAATCAGACCAAAAAAGCCTGGCAGCAGCCTCAAAACCCTGAAAATCCACAATGATCTGCAAAGTCAAATAACCAACTGAATAAAGCAAACTCGCAGCAATTACAAAAATCATCCATTCCTTAATTTTTGTCTTAATCCAGCGCAGCATCATTTTAGTCTCCTCCACTGCTGTTTGGACTTTAGAACCATTAACACTAACATCTTTTTATCTTTACGTCAATATGAACCAACAAAATATTGGCAATTCTAGACAAAAAGTAACATTACCCATTGACAATAATATAAATTCTTGCTATAATACTATATTACGTTAAATTACTTCTTAATAAATATTTTGCCCCATTAGCTCAGTTGGATAGAGCGTCGGACTTCTAATCCGAGGGTCACAGGTTCGAATCCTGTTTGGGGTACCGTGCTAAGAAAGAAGTACTTTTAGTGTAATTTCCCTTTCGAGGGAAATGGGCCGCTAGCTCAGCTGGTAGAGCAGCAGACTTTTAATCTGTTGGTCAAGGGTTCGATCCCCTTGCGGCTCACAACCGAAGTCAAAAAACATGACTTCAATCGCTGCAATAGCTCAATTGGTAGAGCAGCTGATTTGTAATCAGCCGGTTGGAGGTTCAAGTCCTCTTTGCAGCTCCATTTATTTGGGACTTTATTCTGTTCTTGTTGTCTGACGGTTTACGCAGTAAAATGTAATTGAAATCTCTCAGGACTCAAACCGAACGTAGTAAAAGTTCTAAATCATCCCGAGCACAATGCTCAGGCGATGCTATGTTCCCCCTTTTTCACTCTGATCTTGTTGTTCGCTGATTTAAGAAGTAATCACTAATCGAAATCACATAACAGTCAACGAATTCGGGGCGTAGCGCAGCCTGGCTTGTCCCGCCAAAGCTTTAGCGGCGGCGGATAGCGCATCTGCTTTGGGAGCAGAGGGTCGCTGGTTCGAATCCAGTCGCATCGACTGATCCATATCTGCCCGGATATGGTGTGCCGTCACTAGTAACGGCGTTGAGAATCTTCGGATTGTCTCCCCGAACACGCTTATAGTGGCGTTCGGCTTGGGCTGACGGAGTTATAAACTAACCCCGTCAAAACCGGAGGAGTGGCCGAGTGGTTTAAGGCAACGGTCTTGAAAACCGTCGGAGGTAACACTCTCGTGGGTTCGAATCCCTCCTCCTCCGCCAAACCCGCCGTGAAACAACACATCAAGTGTCTATTTCACGGCGGGATCTTTCTTTCAAAACTTTATATAATTCAAATATGGTCCCTTAGCTCAGTGGCAGAGCACCGGCCTTACAAGCCGGGGGTCGCTGGTTCAATCCCAGCCGGGATCACATCCAATCTCTTCGTTCGCGTGGACCCGTAGCAACCCTGCGGAATAACACCTGGATGTAGAGTCCTGTATTCTGATGGTAATCATACCATTGACCTAGGTGTTCGCAACATGTTCACCGAGGGGCAAATTGCTTTCAGCAATCAGAATAGGGTTCGGAGAGGTTGGCTCTTTTCTCAAATTGCAGAGATGTGGCCG
>Ga0210019_1001726_pt1 | contig 22602 bp, 23 predicted proteins | sample CryGeyCG2114_020_2_FD_183969 | JGI IMG/M metagenome (GOLD analysis project Ga0210019, IMG submission 183969) | Groundwater microbial communities from aquifer - Crystal Geyser CG11_big_fil_rev_8/21/14_0.20 (SPAdes) (version 2) | ecosystem: Environmental > Aquatic > Deep subsurface > Groundwater ...
GACCAATATTAAAAGAAGTGATAACTTACCTTTCATGTTTGTCATAACTTTATTTTAACACGTTGATTTTTAAAAAAGTATGATATAATAACTTCATGTTAAAAGTACTATTTGTATCCAATTCGTCCGTCAGGCGACTCTTTGGGGAGGGTAGTATTTTTATGTGCTAAAAAGAGTAAAAAGTTATTATCAACCCCGGATAAGACCCGGGGATTTTTTTTGGGGAAAATTATAAATTAAATTTAAAATTATGAAAAAACTTTGGAAAAACACAAAAACAAAATCAAATAAGTTAGTCGATAAATATTGTTTTAAAGAAGGTGTTGAGCTGGACAACTCACTTGTCATTTATGATGTCTACGGATCAATTGCTCATGCAAAAATGTTGTCAAAAATTGGAATATTAAAGGAAGATGAATTTAAAAAGTTAAATAAAGTTTTGATTGAAATTATTAATTTGTACAAAAATGGTAATTTTGAAATAGTCGAAGAAGATGAAGATGTACATACTAAAATTGAAAATTATCTTACTGAAAAATTGGGTGATTTAGGTAAAAAAATTCATACCGGTCGAAGTCGAAATGACCAGATCTCAGTCGACTTACGTCTTTATAGTAAAGAAAAATTATCAAATATAGATACTTCAACCCATCAATTAATTGAAGCATTTATAAAATTTGCAAAAAAACATGAATTCGTGCCGATGCCTGGTTATACTCATATGCAAAAAGCTATGCCTTCATCAGTCGGAATGTGGGCCGGAAGCTTTGCTGAACAATTAGTGGATCAACTTGAAATGTTAAAATCTGTTTACAAATTGAATGATCAATCACCCTTGGGTTCTGGTGCTGCATACGGGGTAAGTTTGCCAATCAATCGAGAATTAACTGCAAAACTTTTAGGTTTTTCTAAAGTTCAGAATAATGCTCTTTATTGTCAAATTTCCCGACCAACAATACAATTGTCTATTATTCAAGTATTAACTCAAATAATGTTGTGTGCGTCCCGATTTGCTCAAGACCTACTGCTTTTCACCACTAGCGAATTTAATTTTTTTGAAGTTGACGAGTCTATTTGTACCGGCTCAAGTATCATGCCTCAGAAAAAAAATCTTGATTTAATGGAATATGTTCGATCTAAAACTCACGTTGTTATTTCTAATCAACAATTGCTTTCATCAATGACTGCCGGCCTACCATCTGGATATAATGCAGACTTTGGTCAAACAAAAAAACCATTTATGGAATCATTTGAAATTACCCTGCAAACAATCGATGTGGTTATGTTAACTGTTAATTCCATCAAACCTAACTTGAATATTTTGATTAAAAGTTGTTCACCGGAAATATATTCTACACACTATGCTTATGAGCTTGTTAAAAAAGGTCTTCCATTCCGAGAGGCTTATTTGCAAATAAAAAATAACTTAAAGAATATAAAGTCTCCTGATCCGGTTTCTTTTTTAAAAAAATCTAATCATTCTGGTGGAACAAATAATTTAAAACTTGATTCAATTTCCTCTTCTCTCAGGCGAGCCAAATAATATAGCTAACCAATAATTATTAATTTATTTTTTATTATGAAAAACAAAACATCGTATATTAAAGTTGCGTCTTACGAAGCGCAGTTTGGAAAAGTTAAAAAAGTTCTGCTGTTGTATTCAGGTGGACTTGATACATCAGTAATGCTCAAATGGATTCAAGACCATTATAAAGCCGAGGTTATTACATTGACCCTAGATATAGGACAACAAAAAGATGACTTGGAAGCAGTCAAACAAAAAGCACTCTTGTTTGGTGCTGTTAAGGCAATCGTTCTTGATGCAAAGCAGGAGTTTGCCGAAGATTTTTTATCCTATGGAATTAAAGCCAACGCTTCCTATCAAGGTGATTATCATTTATCTACCCCGATGGGCCGGGCGGTGCTAGCCAAAAAAGCAGTTGAAATTGCCAAAATTGAGAAAGCTGATTCAATCGCACACGGTTGTACCGGAAAAGGTAACGACCAAGTCCGTATTGACGGATATATCTTATCTTTTGATCCAAGTATCAAAATTATTGCTCCAGTCCGAGAGTGGGCTATGGACCGAAATGAGGAAATAGAATATGCCCAAAAGTATGGAATACCCGTACCGGCCAGTATTAATTTTCCATATAGTGTCGATGACAATATGTGGGGAATGACATGGGAAGGAGGCGAAATTGAGGAACCAAATAAGATTGCCCCGATTGAAAAATTTTTGACGACCTATACCTTAGCTTCAAATGCGCCGGATAAAGAAGAATATGTAAAAATATTTTTTGAAAAAGGTATGCCTGTGTCTTTAAATGGAATAAAAATGCCGCTATCCAAGCTGATTGAAAAATTAAATAGAATATCAGGCGCTCATGGAGTCGGAGTCGTTCATATGTTTGAGGACCGACTGGTTGGACTTAAAAACGGGGGTATTTATGAAATGCCGGCTGCCCACGTCATAATTAAAGCCCACAAACATCTGGAAAAATATGTTTCAACCAGAATGCTAAATGAACTTAAAGAAACGATGGACACGAAATGGGCATATCTTTGTTACGCCGCTATGTGGTATGACCCGGTAATGAAAGCTATAAACGCTTTTAATGATAAGATGAATGAAAAAGTAACCGGTGAAGTGACGGTTAAATTATACAAAGGCAGTGCCAAACCGGTGGCGATGAAATCGAAGTTTGGCTTAGATCATACTTCGTTTAATAACAACGAAGGTTATGGCTTTAACGTCAATGCCAGTGCCGGATTCACTGAAATTTATACATTACAGATGAAACTGGCAAATCAAAAAAAATGAAAAAAGATTTTCTTTCTATCACCGATTTTACAAAAAAAGAAATCATTGATTTGATTGGTCTTGCTATAAATCTAAAGGAAGAGTTCATAAGCAATGGAGGTAATATACCGTACCTAAAAAATAAAACACTAACGATGATTTTCGAAAAACCTTCTCTTAGAACTCGCGTTTCTTTTGAAACTGCCATGACTCAGCTGGGCGGACACGCCATTAACCTCAGCCCAGCTGATATTGGTATCGGAAAACGAGAATCGGTATCAGACGTTTCTAAGGTTATATCGTCGATGACCGATATTATTATGGCTCGTGTTTATAAACATTCGCTCATCGCCGAAATGGCAATATATTCATCAATTCCTGTGATAAATGGTCTTTCGGATTTAGAACATCCATGTCAAATATTAGCTGACCTTTTAACAATTTACGAAATTAAGAAAAAATTCCGGGGATTAAAAATTGCCTACCTAGGTGATAGTGAGAATAATGTTACTCATTCGCTTGCTTTAGCATCTGGTATTTTAGGAATGGATTTTATGACGGCATCTCCTAGTGGATATTGGATGAATAAAAAAATTGCTCAAAAGGGAAAAAAATTTGCCAAAAAAACTGGATGTCACATCACCGAAACTAACGAACCTATGATAGCAGTTGATAATGCTGACATCGTATACACCGATACATGGGTAAGTATGGGAGACGAGAAAGATAAAGAAAAACGGTTGAATATATTTCCACAATATCAAGTAACAAATCGACTTATGAGTCTTGCTAAAAAAGATGCTATTTTTATGCATGATATGCCAGCCTATCGTGGCTATGAAGTTAGTAGCAAAGTAATTGACGGAAAACAGTCGGTCGTTTTTCAGCAAGCCGAAAATCGTCTCCATGCACAAAAAGCATTATTGGTTTACCTATTAGATAATTCCAAACTAGCCTAATTTCTGCTATCATATAACACAATGATCAAAGACGAAATATTGAAAAATTTGACGGTGGTTTTGAAGAAACTGAGCATCAAAGATGTTGATATTACTTTGGAAAAACCGGCTAATTCTGACTTTGGTGATTATTCGACTTCAGCTGCTCTTAAATTAACAAAACAACTTAAAAAAAATCCGCTTTTAATTGCCGAAGAAATTGTCAAAAATTTTCCAAAGATAGATTTTATTCAAAAAATTGATGTTATAAAACCCGGCTTTGTCAACTTTTGGATTTCCAATATTCAGTTAACTAGTCAACTGATAAAAACAGCTCAAGATGATTTCGGAATAACACCAACTTATAAAGATAAGAAGGTAATGGTTGAGTATACAGATCCAAATCCTTTTAAAGAATTTCATATTGGCCATCTTTACAGTAATACTGTTGGAGAATCTATTGCCAGAATTTATGGAGCAATTGGGGCTAATGTAAAAAGAGCTGATTATTTTGGTGATGTTGGGATGCACGTAGCCAAATCGGTTTGGGGACTTATAGAAAAAATGGGGAAGGAAAAAGTCTGTATTTTTGATTTAGAAAAAAAACCATTGCCGGAAAGAATCAAATATTTAGGCCAGGCTTACGCTCTGGGTGTAAAAAAATATGAAAATGATAAAAAAACTGCCGAAGAAATAAAAGATGTTAACTATTTGGTTTATCTTTGTGGACAGGAATATCTAAAAGATAATTTTAAATGGATACCTCAAGTTAACTACGAACAGTATTTAAGGCCTGAATTCATGAGTCAATATAAAACAGTTAAAGAAGTTTACTACGCTGGAAAAAAATGGAGTCTAGATTATTTTGAAGAAATTTATGAAAGATTGGGGACAAAATTTGATTATTATTATCCAGAAAGTATTGTTGGAGAGTTTGGTTTAAAAATAGTTAAAGAAAATTTAAAAAAAGGGCATTTTGAAATCAGCGAGGGAGCTGTTGTTTTTCCTGGTGAAAAATATGGCCTCCATACAAGAGTTTTTATAAATTCACTTGGATTACCTACTTATGAAGCAAAAGAACTAGGTTTGGCCTTCAAAAAGTATGAAGATTTCAAATATGAAAAATCAATTATTATTGTAGGTAACGAAATTAAAGAATATTTTAAAGTATTACATAAAGCCTTATTAATTACTTCTCCGGAACTCGGAAAAATAACCACCAATATTTGTACTGGCATGGTTAAACTACCTGAAGGAAAAATGTCTAGTCGAACAGGGAATGTCATTACAGTCACATGGATGTTTGATGAAATAAAAAACAAACTTAAAGAAATAATGAAAAATAATAAAAATATAAAAGACGAAGAATTAAGTGATACTGTGGAAGTAATTACTGTTGCTGCTGTTAAATATTCTTTGTTAAAAAATGGCATTGGTCAAGATATAATTTTTGATCTTAAAGAATCGCTTACCCTTGAAGGAAATTCCGGCCCATACATTCTGTATACCTACACCCGCTGCCAATCGGTATTAAAAAAAGCCAGTAATTATCTTACTCGTACGTACGATATAGATAAATCTAATTTGAATTTGGATGAGTTAAATGTCTTAAGATTAATAAACCAATTTCCGGAAATTGTTCAGCAAGCTGCAATCCAACTTTCCCCTAATTTAATCGCCAACTATCTTTACGAACTGGCACAAAAATATAATTATTTTTATCAAAAAAATAAGATTTTGGAATCAGAAGAAAAGACTAAACAGTTTCGACTGATGTTAACTCAAGCCACGGGGAAAGTAATTAAAGAAGGACTAAATTTATTGGGAATTAAAACGGTAGAACGCATGTGAAATTGACCTAATTAACCTAATTGATCTAATTTCTAAATAAGTTCCAATTGCCAAATTTTAATTAAAAATTGGACGTTAGTCATTTTTTAGGTTAATTAGAAATTAGTAATTAAAAGTTTAATTATGTTTTATATCTGCTCAAATTGCGGTTTTGGTTCAGGATCATGGATCGGCAAATGCCCTGATTGTGGGAAATGGAACACCCTTAAAGAAAAACCCGACTTCGCCAAGGCTTCGTCAGGCAAAAAGGGTGAGGCCGTCAAAAAAATTACCATCACTTCCCTATCAAAAATTAAGTCATCAACTAAATCTCGTCTTTCAACCGGAATTTTTGAATTCGATCGAGTCCTCGGTGGCGGTGTTGTCCCGGGAGAAGTAATTCTTCTGACGGGTCAACCGGGAATCGGAAAATCAACTCTGGTTCTTCAAGCTTTTCAAAAACTTAGAGTCCTTTACATCTCCGGTGAAGAATCGGCCGAACAGGTAAAAAATCGGGCTGAAAGACTCTCAATAAATCTTGATAATCTATCCTTTTCCGCAGATCTACAAATTGAAAGCATAATTCAAAGCTTAGAAGAATTAAAAAACGAGATCGAAATCGTCATTATTGATTCTGTCCAAACAATTTACTCAAAAGATATCGAAGGACCGGTCGCCGGTATCTCTCAACTTAAAGAAGTAACAAAAAAGATTGTCAATTTTGCCAAACAATCAAATCTTCCAATCTTATTAATTGGTCATATTAATAAAGAAGGCGACGTGGCCGGACCAAAAACTCTTGAGCATTTTGTTGATTGTGTCCTAGAGATAGAGGGTGAAAAAATTTCTAACTTTAGACTTCTTAGGGCTTCAAAAAACCGCTTTGGATCGACCGATGAGATTGGAATATTTGAAATGAAACAGAAAGGACTTAGTGAAGTAAAAAATCCATTGGTATTTCTTGAGACCGACAAAAAACTTGAGCCGGGAAAAGCTATCGTTGGTGTTGCCGAAGGTAAACGTCCTTTCTTTTTTGAAATCCAAACTCTATGTGTCCCCACTTCTCTCATGAATCCCCGCCGGGTCGTTAAAGGCTTAGATTTTAACAAAGTTCAGCTATTACTGGCGGTTATAAGAAAAAATCTAAACCTTCCTCTTGACCGCTTTGATGTCTTTGTCAACGTCGTTGGTGGAGTCTCTATTAAATCAACCGGAGCTGACCTTGGTTTTATTGCATCACTAATTTCCTCATTTAAAAATATTGCTCTCCCTGCTAATTCTCTTTTTGTCGGCGAAGTCGGCTTACTTGGTGAAATTCGATCCTCCTTTCTTGAGGAAAAAATAATTGAAGAATCAAAGAGATTGGGATTTAAAAAAATATATTCTTCAAAATTAATCAAGAATGTCAAAGACTTCGCGAAACAAATATAGTTATGGCGTTTTTTTGAAGAAAGATTTTTCGATGGTAGTTTTTTTCCCATTTGCCCCCACTAAATTTATCGTAATTTTATTTTCTCCCTCATTTAAAGAAAGTTCGTAATTAAAGACTCCTTCTTTATTTTGATAAATTCGCTCCCCTGCAATTGTAACACTTGTATCCTTGTCAGTTTTTCCAATAATTTTTACGTTTTTTTCAACAGAAAAATTTGTTTTTGTTGGAGAAATCAAAGTAAAAGCAGGAGGAGAAAAATATATTTTTAGTTGGAAAATAAAATATAAAATAAAAAATAAAGTTAAAATTATTAAGCTAAGCTTCAGGAACTTTTTTGTTCCGGAAGTTAAATAAGCACTGGTAACTTTTTTTTTGAACTTTACTTCTTCTTTCCTTTCATAGTCTCTTCTAAAAAAAGCGAGAACTTTTTTATGATCAAGATTTAATATACGAGAATAGTTCTTAAGAATCCCTGTTATATAAATTTTTGAAGAAAAATAATTCCAATTTTCATTTTCTATTGCTTTTAAATATTTTTCTCTGACCTTTATTTGTTTTTCAATGTCAATTAGAAGCAAGCCTTTTTTTTCCCTTTCTTTTTTAAGAATTGTGCCGACGGAGAGCATATAGAATTGATCTAATTGATCTAATTTTTAATTGACCTAAACAATAACCAATGTCCAATTTATAAATCTGGGTATTGGTAATTTTTTAGAAATTAGGTTAATTAGAAATTAGAAATTTTATACCCTACCAGTATACTCTCCTGTCTCTGGATTGATACTGATTGTTTCTCCGACTTTTACAAATATAGGAACCATGACGGTTGCGCCAGTTTCAACGGTCACCGGCTTTTTAGCTCCTGAAACTGTATCACCTTTAGCAGCGTCATCCGCTTCTATTATCTTTAATCTGACACTCATTGGCGGACGAATTGTTAGAGGTTTATCGTTATACATATAAACAAACATTTTTTCTCCTTCTTTAAAAAATTTGGAGATATCTCCAACAACTGAAATTGGGAGAGCTGACTGATTGAAAGTTCTTTCATCCATAAAATATAAGTTTTCTTGATCTTTATAAATATATTGCATATCGACTGAAGTAACGTCGAGTACCTCTACTTGCTCATTAGATTTATAAGCATATTCAACATTTTTGGCGGTAATTAAATTCTTTAATCTCGCTTTCATTAAAGCCGATCCTTTACCGGGTGAATAAAAGTCCGCTTTTTGCACCTGACAAATTCCCCCTTGAAAATTAACGAAATCACTTTTTTTTAAATTACCAGCACTTATTCTCATAATTCATTAAGAAATATTAATTAATTTTAATTGATCGATTGAAGTCAAATTCGCAAAAATCATCGCCAACCTCTCAAGACCAATCGCAATTCCCGAACAATCATCAAGTCCATATTTTAATGCCTCTATATACCCTTTGTCAATTGGATGACTCACTTTTTCCTCTTTTTTAAATCTCATCTCTTGTTCTTTCCAATCAGTCAACTCGGTGTAGCAATCGCCCAATTCAATTCCTTCAATATAGAACTCAAACCTTTGAGTAGTCTTTCCATCAGAATTTAATTTAGCCAGTGCGGCAAATTCTTTCGGATAATCATAGATCAAAGTCGGATAACCATTCGTACCTAAATGTGGTTCAATTTCTTGAGAATAAATCTGTGACCATAGATCTTCATAGGTAAATCCATCAATTTGATATTTTTTTTGCTTTGCTTTTTTTATAAACAATCTGTGGTTAAATAACTCTGTTTCCGAAATATTGCTATATTTTTTAAATGCTTCAGTTATTGTAATTTTTTCCCATTTCTCAAAAGAAATTATTTTACCTTGATAGATTGTTTGTTTTTTAATTGATTGTAATAATTTTAAAACTACGTCGGCAATATCCATATAATTCGCTTCCATTTTGTAAAACTCCAACATTACAAATTCATAACTGTGAAGCGTTGCTGGTGGATCAAAGTTACGAAATGATTTACCAAGATAATAACAATCGCCGACTCCATAAGCTAATAATCGTTTTAAAAATAATTCTGGTGATGGAGTTAAATATAATTTTTCTGATTTATTTATAAAATTAAAATCCGTTTCAAAAACCTTTAAGTATGATTCTGGAATTAAAACGGGAGACAAAACTGGCAGTTCAATTTTTAAATAATTATTCTTACTTAAAAACTCATTAATGGCCTTCTCAACTTGAAGATAGATTTTGTAGTTTGATAAATTTTTTACGGCTGTCTTGATTTCCATAAATTAGATTATACATTATGTCATTTGTTACACCGTAACATTAGGGTGTAACATTTTTGTAGGAGCTTGACTTATCAAGCCATGACAACGAAATCGTTTGACAAGAAGAAGAAGAAGAAGAAGTAAAATTTCTTGCATGGAAAGATTTGTATATGAAGCAAAGCCAAAAAATCGAAACAAAATATCTCCTGAAGCCAAGAGGATAAAAAGATCAATTATCAGTAATGTGTTGAAAAGGCCAGGATCTAATCCGCCTAAAGCAGTACGTCGAGAAATACAAAGAATCATTAGAAATGTAGGAAAACCTAGTTAATAACATTAAACTTATCCTTTTAAATCTCCCCCTCCAACTCCCTAAGTAATTCTTTCGCCCTTCCAGAAACACGTGACGGAGTGTTGATTTTATAAATAACGTACTCGTCACCTTTGCGATTCGATTGAGGATATGGAATTCCTTGATCATGAAGTTTAACCATTGTTCCCGACTGTGTCCCTGGTCTGATTTTCAATCTGATAGTTCCACTTATTGTTTGCACGTCAACTGTTCCACCAAGAACGGCAAGTGAATAAGAAATATCTTTTTCAAAATAAATATCCTGACCTTTCCTAGTAAAGTATGGATGAGGCTTTACTTTTACCTGTAAATCAAAATCAGAGAATCTAATTGACATATTATTATCTACTCCCGCCGGAATTTGAAAAGATTTTTCTTCGCCCTTGACGATCATTGTTTTTTTTACTCCGTTAACGGCCTCTTCAAAAGTCAAAGTGATTTCATAAACATCTCGTTGTTGTCTTCTTCTACCCCTTCTGCCACCAAACGGCGACTGAAATCCGAAAAACTGTTCAAAGATATCAAAAGGGTCAGAAAATCCGCCAAAGTCGACATTTTCAAATCCCTGACTCGAAAATCCTCCAAAACCTCCAAATGGATTTGATTGATCATATTGGCCGGCACTTGTATGTCCTTGTCCACCTCGATTAAAAGCGCTTTCCCCGTATTGATCATACATTTCTCTCTTTTTTGAGTCAGAAAGAATCTCATAAGCTTTGGTTATCTCTTTAAATTTAGCATTTGCCTCAGTAGTTTTGTTTCTATCCGGATGCCATTTTAAAGCAGCGCGACGGTAAGCCGTTTTAATCTCTTGTTCTGATGCGCCTTTTGACACACCGAGAGTTTCGTAATAATCCATAAAAATAACCCAATAATACCAATTTACCAATCCGACCAATCAATGGCCGAATTGGTATTTATTGGTTTATTGGTCAAATTGGTGAAATTAGTTAACAACCTCTCCTTCTTCCACTTTGTCTTTCTTTCCCTTGTCCGACGTAGCTTTGGCGGAGTCGGATTCATCAGGTTTCTTTTCTTCTGGTTTTGCTTCTTGCTTCGCATAAGCTGCCTGTCCTATTTTTGAAAGCTCATCAGAGAGATCTTTTGTCTTAGATTCGATCTCGTCTTTTGTTCCCTTTTCGATCTTTTCTTTCAGCTCTTTAATCTTTTTCTCAACGTTTTCCTTGACGGTCTTATCTACTTTGTCTCCGCCGTCCCGTAAAGATTTCTCGGAAACATAGATCATATTATCAGCTTTATTTCTCACCTCAATCTTTTCTTTTTCTTCTTTATCTTTGTCAGCATTCTTTTCCGCTTCTTCCCTCATCTTCTCAATTTCATCTTTGGTCAGGCCTGTTGAACCAGTGATCTTAATTGCTTGAGACTTTCCAGTCGCTTTATCTTTTGCAGTGACCGTTAAAATTCCATTGGCATCCAGATCAAAAGAAACCTCAATTTGAGGAACACCACGGGGCGCCGGTGGTATTCCATCCAAAGTAAATCTACCTAAGGATTTATTATCCCGGGCCAAAGGTCTCTCACCTTGCATAATATGAATCTCAACCTGAGTTTGATTATCACCGGCAGTTGAAAATACTTCTGCCTTTGTGTTTGGAACCGTGGTATTTTTTTGAATCAACGGTGTCATTACTCCACCCAACGTTTCAAGTCCAAGAGTCAAAGGAGTAACGTCAAGCAACACGACGTCTTTAGTTTCTCCGGTCAAAACTCCACCCTGAATCGCGGCACCAAGTGCAACTACTTCATCAGGATTAACTGAACGGTTTGGTTCTTTACCAAAAAATTCTTTTACTTTTTCAATTACCTTTGGCATTCTGGTCATTCCTCCAACTAAGACAACTTCATTGATCTTAGAAATGTCAACTTTTGCGTCTTTTAAACAGGCTTTAACCGGTCCAAAAGTTTTTGCAATTAAATTTCCAATCAATGATTCAAGCTTATTTCTTCCAACCTTCATCACTAAATGTGATGGTTGGCCATCTTTAACCGTGACGAACGGTAAGTTAATTTCTGCTTCTTTTGAGGTAGAAAGTTCAATCTTGGCTTTTTCAGCTGCATCTCGCAATCTCTGTAAAGCTTGTGGGTCTTTTCTTAAGTCAACCCCGTTTTCTTTTTTAAATTCATCGGCAATATAATCCAAAATTATTTTATCAAAATCGTCTCCGCCCAAATGAGTATCTCCGTTAGTGGCTTTTACTTCAAAAACACCTTCCCCTAATTCAAGGACGGTGATATCAAAGGTTCCTCCACCTAGATCATAAACAGCGATTGTATGACTGTGTTTTTTATCCAAACCGTAAGCTAAAGCTGCTGCGGTCGGTTCATTGATAATTCTTACAACTTCTAGTCCTGCGATTTCACCAGCTTGCTTGGTTGCTTGGCGTTGAGCGTCATCAAAATAGGCAGGAACAGTGATAACGGCTTTATCAACTTTTTCTCCCAAATGTGCTTCTGCGTCTGCTTTAATTTTTTGCAAAATCATTGCGGAAATTTCTTGAGGAGTATATGTTTTGCCCTCTATTTCAACATCGGCCATTTCATCTCGACCTTGAACGATTTTATACGGTAACCATTTAACATCAATCTTGACTGACTCGTCACTAAACCTTCTACCCATCAATCTTTTGATTGAAAAAATCGTATTTTTTGGATTAACGACCATCTGGCGCTTAGCCACATCTCCAACAATCCTTTTAACAGGATCAACAACAGATGGAATTGTATTTCTTCCTTCTTGAGAGAAGATAACTTTTGGTTTTCCACCCTCCATCACTGCCACACACGAATTAGTTGTACCTAAATCAATCCCTATTATTTTTGCCATATTATTTTATGTAAATTTGTAATTTTTAATTAGAAATTTTTTTACTTACTTTGACCTGTGCTACCCTAATAATATTCTCTCCAAACATATAGCCTTTTCTCAAAACTTCAACAACTTTATTTTCATCTTTCCCTGGGATCAATTCTACTGCTTCGGCAGTAACAGGATCATAATCTTTATTCAATATTTCTATTTCTTGTAAACCGGCTTCTTTTAAAATTTGCATAAAATGATCCTTCGATATTTTAAGTCCTGGGTTTTTGATAAATAATTCCGCTTTTTCTAAGTTATCTAAAAACGGCAAAATCTTGACTAATAAATTCTTATTTGCCATTTTCATTAATTCAAATCTTTCCTCGCTAACTCTTTTTTCTAAATTCTGATAATCAGCTATGGCACGTAAATATTTATTTTTAAATTCGTCGACTTGTTGTTTTAACAAAACAATTTCCTGATTTAATTTCTCAATCTCAGGTAAAATTTGAGCTTTTTTTTGATCAGTTTTTGTTTTTTTGTTATCCATAATTCTTAACTCTTAATCTTTAATTCTCAATTTTATAAAGCTTGCTCCTTCACAATTTCACTTAATAATCCTGAAAAATATCTGACCTGGGGAATAACATCATCATATGACATTCTTTTTGGTCCGATTACTCCAATAATACCCTTAATTTTTGGACTCTCAAATTCTCCAAAGACACTTGCACAACAATCAAAGGCCGAATCATGAAAATCTTCCTCGCCTAACATATAGTATATTTCATCTTCAAGCAAAAACATATCGTTTAATATTTTTTCCCAAAAAGTCACCTCATCCAACCTTCCAAATAATGATCGTGATAGATCGAGATCTAAAAATTCTGGTTCATTCAGTAAATTTGCCATTCCTGAATAATAGACGTCACCTAAATTAGTTGTTACTAAAGATAATAATCCAGTTTTTTGTGATAAGACTTTAGTCGCTTGAGAAAGTAATCGATGAGCTTCTTTTCTCTCGTCCCACACGCTATTTTTATAGGAAACTTCATCAACAGTTGACATTTCTTTTTGCTTCATCAGGTGCTTGATATAAAATCTGAAGCCTTTTGCCGCCGGGACTCTTCCCGATGAAAAATGATTTTTTTTCAAATATCCTTTTTTGGCCAGCTCAACCATTTCATTACGAATCGTGGCTGGCGAAACACCGAGCTTATATTTTTTTTCCAGTATTTCACTACCAACCGCCGTACCGGTCTCAGTATATTCATGAATAATTACTTTCAAAATATCGATCTGTCTTTGTGTCAAATCTTCCATATTTAGCAAATATACACCATGTCTGCTAACGTGTCAAGGGGAATTTTAATTGATATAATTTATTAATGTCTAAAAAAATCTCTATCCCCTTTCAACAAAACTTAAAGATAGAAGGCGATTTACATATTAATAAAAAGTCAAATACTTTAATTGTTATATGTCATGGTTACAAAGATACGAAAGATGAGCCAGTTATAAAAAGAATTGCTGAATTATTAGAAAATAATTTTAATGTTTTTCGTTTTAACTTTACAGATAAAGATAAACCTTTCTTACCAGTAGAAAAGGAAAATATTTCAACAATCGTCAGTTATTTTTCTGATTCATATAAAGAAATTGTTCTTCTCGGAGCTAGCTTGGGAGGCCTTGCGGTTTTATTAAGCGTTGAAAATAATTTACGTATAAATAAATTAATATTTGTTAACCCATTCGTCTATTATTTTAAAAGGGTTGCCTGGCGTTTTAGAAAGATTTTAATTTCAATGATATTTTTTTACCCATTTGCAAAAGTAATTAGAGAAAATTTAAATTTTTATTTTAAGTCGCTTAAACCGGAGCTTATCAAAGTTCCCACTCTTGTGATCGTTGCCTCAAACGATAAAAAAGTCGCTTCTATACACGGCAAAACCCTTTTTAAACAACTTTGTGCAAAGCAAAAAAAACTAATTTTAGATGATCAAATTGACCACGGACTAAATAAAGAAATTTATATAAAAAATGTGACTGATTATATTGTTGACTGGTTAAAATAATATGAAACTCGGAGCTCATCAATCAATTTCCGGCGGGTACTCTGAAGCTCTAAAAAAAATCACGAGTATTGGCGGAAATTGTCTACAGATTTTTTCCTCCTCTCCCCGAGGCTGGAATTTTGCTAAACCAACTAATGAAGAAATTAAACAATTCTTAATTCTGAATTCTAAATTCTCAATTAATCCGATTTATTTCCATGCCACGTATTTAATCAACCTCGCCGACGACAGCCGCATCGGTTATATGTCTAAATTATCATTAATATCTGAATTAAATTTAGCGTCCAAATTAAAAATTAAAGGCAGTATTGTTCATCTTGGCTCTTTTAAAGATCAAAAATCAAATATTAAATATCAAAAATTAATATCAAATATCAAGGAGATACTAAAAAAAACGCCTCAAGACACATTTTTTATAATTGAAAATGCCGGAAATAGAAAAATCGGACAGACACTTGAAGAAATTGCTCAAATAGTCAAAGACGTCAATAACCCACGAGTTAGACTTTGTTTTGACACTTGTCATTTATTTTCGAATGGCTATAAATTCGACACTGCCAAAGAATTAGATGTTTTTCTTGACAAGCTTGATAAACTTGATCTACTTGACAAACTTGAAGTCTGGCATTTGAACGACAGTCGCGATGAATTTAATTCCGGCCACGACCGCCATGATAATATTGGAGAAGGAAAAATGAATATTGATGAATTTAAGATTTTATTAAATCACAAAAAAATGAAAAACTATCCTTTTATTATTGAAACGCCTGGATTCGACGGTAACGGCCCTGACCAAAAAAACCTCGATATTTTAAAATCCCTTATTACTTCCTAATTTTGGATTGTTATGGCCATTCGTGTCTGACCTCCGAGGTCAGACAAGGCATGGCGTAATCGACTTTTAAGAATCTCATTGAAGAGCTATAATAGCTATATGATTAAACTACCAAAAGAAGTTGTGGAACTGATGAAAAAATTTCAGGAAAATAAGTTCCAAATCTATGTTGTTGGTGGTGCCGTTCGTGATGCACTTTTGAATAAAGAGGTTGATAACTGGGATTTTACAACCAATGCAACCCCAAAACAAATCCAAAAGTTATTTTCTGATTCTTTTTACAATAATATCTACGGGACGGTTTCAATTCCAAAAGATAAAATTATTTTTGAAATCACCCCCTTTCGCACCGAATCCGATTATTCCGATTCCCGCCATCCGGAAAAAATCGAATGGGCAAAAACCGTTGAAGAGGATCTTTCGCGAAGAGATTTTACAATCAACGCCATTGCGTTTGACGGAAAAAATATTATAGATCCATACGAAGGTCAAAAAGATTTATCTAACAAATTAATTAGGGCCGTTGGAGATTCAGACACCCGATTCAAAGAAGATGCCCTTAGACTACTTCGAGCTATTCGTTTTACTTCTCAATTAGGATTTCTCATTGAAGATAAAACCCGTGATTCCATTCAAAAAAATGCTTCGTTGATTATTAAAATTTCCGCTGAAAGAATCAGGGATGAGTTTCTAAAAATTTTAGGCGGAGATCATCCTTCTGAAGGGATACTTTTTTTGAAAAGCACTGGATTACTTTCATATATTCTGCCAGAAGTTGACGTTTGTTTTACCATTCCCCAAAAAAGCCCCAAGCGTCATCATATCTATGATGTTGGAACACATTTGGTTATGGCTCTCAAATATTGTCCCTCAAAAGATCCAATAACCAGATTTGCCACTTTAATCCATGATATTGGTAAAGCTAAAACTTTTTATAAGGACGGAAAAACCGACTTAATTACTTTTTATAATCACGAAGTCGTTGGAAAAAAACAGACAGAAATTATTGCTGACCGGTTTAAACTTTCAAATAAACAAAAAGATAAGTTGGTAACTCTCGTCGCCGAACATCAGTTTACAGTTTCGGAAACTCAAACAGATAAAGCCGTCCGACGATTTATTCGGGGTGTCACAAAAGAATATCTGCGGGATATGCTAGATCTTCGAACAGCCGACCGAATAGGTTCGGGGACGACACCTACATCTTGGCGAACCGAACTTTTTAAAAAAAGACTTGAGGAAGTTCAAAAACAACCTTTCCAGATTAAAGATTTAAAAATTGATGGGGATGATGTGATGAAAATTTTAAAAATAAAACCAGGGAAAAAAGTTGGAGAAATATTAAAAAATCTTTTTGATCAAGTTGTCGATGGTAAAATTAAAAATGAAAAACATTCCCTCCTTAAACAGATTACTTTAATTAATTAAAGTATATTTTTTCATCTTCAATGATTGTATCTTCTCCATGACCCGAATAAATAATTGTCTCTCTTGGTAATTCAAATATTTTTTTTAATGATTTTTTTAGATCAACTTTACTACTATATGATAAATCAGTCCGACCAACGGCTTCCTTAAACAAGGTGTCTCCGGTAAACAAAGCATTTTCTTTCGGAAAATAAAAACAACAACTTCCTGGAGTATGACCGGGAGTAAAAATAATTTTCAATTTGCTTGCCCACCGAAGCCTTGGCGAAGGTGGGAAATTTTCTAAGTGATTAATTGGCAAAATAATTGGTTTATAACCTAAAAAATGTTCCGCTGTTTGTTCTAGTCTATCAATCAGAAACTTATCTTTTTCATGAATAATTAATGGCAAACTAATTGATTGTTGAATTTCGCCAACAGCCATCACGTGATCGAAGTGTCCGTGAGTTGCTAACATTCCGACTAAATTCAGTTGTTGCCTTTGTAGTTCTTCAAGAATAAACGGGGCATCGTCGGCTGGATCAATGATGAGACAGTCTTGATCATCAATTAAGAAATAGCAATTCGCCTGTAATTGTCCTAATGAATATTTAACAATTTTCATTATGATTTCATCCACTCAACATAGTCGCATCCGCCTGGCGTTTTTGTGGCCGGATCCCAGGTTGCAGTTGAACATTTTTTTAGTTTTTTTCCACTAGCCGTTGTAAAGAGAACTAATTTTGCCTGACATTTTGGACAATCTTCCTCTAACTTTTCCGTAGTTCCTTTTATCCATTCAATATAATCGCACCCTCCTGCCGTCTTCGTGGCGGGATCCCAGGTAGCCGTTGAACATTTCTTCATTTTTTTACCCATTCTAGTAACTGCAGAAACAAGTGGGGCACCACATTTTGGACATTTTTCATCTAAGGTAACTGGTTCAACTTCTAACCACTTTACAAAAACACACCCATCAATTGTGTGAGTTTCCGGGTTCCAACTTCCCTTCGAACAACGTTGTAATTTCTTTCCCGACTTTGTCTCAAAAACTTCACCTAATGGCGAACCACACTTTGGACAAATATCTGATCCTTTCTCCGAAGTTTTATCATTTTTCATATAATATTTATAAAATTTATAATAGTTATGAACATTATTTTTGTTTACGATTTTTCAACCAGACTAAAATTGGTGTGGCCACAAACGGTGAGGAATATGTACCGGTAATTGTGCCAATTAAAAGGGTTAAGATAAAAAATCTTATTGTTGATCCACCCATCATTGTCAATGCCAACAACATGAAAACTATTGTCATTGAATTATTGAGTGAACGAACCATTGTTTCAGTCAAAGCCTGATTGGACGCAGATTCAATTTCCAAGCTTCCCTGTTCTTGATTATATTCACGAATCTTGTCAAAAATTACAATCGTATCATGAACTGAAAAAGACATTGTTGTTAATACTGCGGTCACAAACATTGTATCAACTTCAGCTCCAAAAAAATGACATAATAATGAGTAAGTACCAACAACGACTAATAAATCATGAAGCATTGCAAGTACGGCTGAAAAAGCAAAATTAAAACCTTTGAAAGCAAAACTCATGTAAATCAAAATTCCTATGATTGCCAAAATAGATGCAATTAAAGTTTTATTGATTGCTTCTTTTCCAAGTATTGGACCAACTGTTTCCGAACGCAAAACCGTAATTTTAATTTTTAGTTTTGTTTCCAAATCTTTTTTTAATAAAGATTCTTTATTCTGATCTGATACTTTTGTCCTTAATAAAATATTTTTTTCTTGCAGTTTAAAGTTTACTACTGATATTTTGTTTAAATCCAAAACTTTTTGTATTTTGCTTTTTTCAACTACTTTGTTCATTTGAAATTCAAAATTACTTCCTCCGGTAAAATCAATCGAGTATCGAAAACCCCATTTGGCAATAGAAAATAAGCCAGCACCAATGACGACTAAGGAAATTAAAAAATACAACCAGCGGTATTTTAGAAAATTTATCATATTCTTATTAAATAACAGGTTAACGGGTTTTATAAAATAAATTAATTAACCGTTTTGTTATCACCACTCCCGTAAACAAACTCGTTCCGACTCCAATTGCCAATGTTAGCGCAAATCCTCTCACCATTCCAAATTGGGGCAAAAATTCCCAGTTCAATGGATTAAATAATATAAACGCCACTGTTAATGTTGTTATATTAGCATCCTTAATCGCATCAATTGCCCGGCCAAAACCTAAGCGAACGGCAATATCAAAATTTTTACCTGCTCGAAGCTCTTCTTTAATTCTTTCAAAAATCAAAATATTTGAATCGACCGCCATCCCGATTGATAAAATAAATCCAGCTATCCCCGGCAGAGTCAAAACTAAAGGAATTGCTTTAAATATAAACAAAGAAATTAATCCATAGATTAATAAGGCTAGAGAGGCAATAAAACCTAACCGGCCATAATAAATAATCATAAAAATCAAAACCATAATTAAACCAATCGTTCCCGCATAAACGCTTTTTCTTACTTCTGTTTCCCCTAAACTAGGACCGATATTTTTTTGCTCAACTAATTTAATCGGTAAGGGTAGAGCTCCTGAATTAATGGCAATCGTTAATTTTTTTACTTCGTCCGACGTAAAGTTTCCGGTAATACGAGCACTGCCATCTGGTATTTCATTTGATACTGTTGGTGTCGTTAAAGGAATATTATCTAAGAATATTCCAACCGATTTCCCAATGTTCCTTTTTGTAATTGCCGCAAATAGATCAGTTCCTTTTTTATTAAATTTTAATCCTACTTCAGGTTTCCCTGTTTGATTATCAAACTCAACTGTAGATTTAAGAATATGAATTCCAGATAGTCCTGTGTCCTTGGTTAGTTGTAAAAAAATCGGAGTATTTGTGGCGATTTTTCCATCAGGCAACTCTCTAAATGTTAGTTGGGCTGTTTGACCAATCAGTTTTATCGCTTCTTCGTAATTATTTATTCCAGGCAAATCAACGCTCAATCGATATTTATCCCCGGTTTTAACTGTCTGTATTTGAGGTTCTGTCACTCCAAAAAAATTAATTCTTCTCTCAATTACATCCCGGGCTGAATTTAATGCGTCATTTAAATCTTCTTTTTTAACTTTTGAAATATCTGCTTCAAAAATCAAGCTGCTCCCGCCTTTCAAATCTAATCCTAATTTTGTCGTAAAATCTTTTTTAACATTGAGTCCAAAAATACTAAAATTCATTTGACTTGGTATCTTGTATTTAGTTTTAATGTTTTCTGGAAGATCAACCCAAATCAAGCCCAAAAAAACAAGCGCAATAATGATCGATTTGAATATTTTCATTTTAATAGTTCTTCTTCGACACCAACCAACATAATTTTAGGTTGTTTTAAAAATCTCCAAATAAAGGGATCGTTATTTTTTTTCCTAAAAATGAATTCACTTTCAGTCATGGTTGAATAATTTATCGGACGTCCAAACTCTTTTTCAACTTCGCGAATAATTGATTCAATCTCAACTACTACTATTATTCCCACTAGGAGCAAATAAATCTCATCATCCTTTATTATTAAGTTTTTTGGGAATTTTGTCGAAACGGCTACAAACTTTATCTTTCCAATCTTTGATAAATTACTGTGGATCGACGACGCCAGCTTATTAGTTTTTGCAAAAATTCTTAAAAATTCATCATACAATTGATAGTTTTTATTCAAAGAAAAATAAACTTTATTGAGGCGGCGCTCCCGTAATAATAATTTTTCTTCCGTTAAAATATCAAGTTCGCGCTTAACAGCGTTAACCTCTTCATTAATCTCACGTACAACCCGGCGCAGATAAAAATTTTCACTCGGTCGATGAAAAAATAATTCAAGAACCTTCCGCCTCGCTTTTGATGGGATTATATGTTGTAACATAAAAAATTTCTAATTACTAATTTCTAATTGACCTAAAAAATACCCAAGCTCCAATTTTTGGCATTTAGTCATTGGTCATTAATTAAAAATTAGATCAATTAGGTTAATTAGTTCAATTTAATAGTTAACCTTGTTCCCAATTGGCAACATTTCAATAAACACCTGTCCTCTAACCATAGATATTTCTTTATCACTGTTATCAAAAAATTTTATGTTGTCTTCCTCAGTTTCCTTGCTCCAAGCTCCCTTAACTACCTGCCCGTTTTTAAAAAATAGCATTTCCCCGCTACCAACGTTTTTATATAGCAAATGTCCACCCTCATAACCGTCATTCGCCGGCGATTCTTTAGCAAACATTACCACAATATTTTTTGCTTCCAGTTGTTTTCCGGTATTTTTATCGAGATGAGGAAGGCCTCCATTTGTTCTTTTATAGCTGTTAGTTGTACTGTTATAATTCCAAACAACATTGAAATCACTTGCTAAACTATCCCAAAAACCAAAATCGATTTTTACCACTTTCCCCGGATCGGAAGTCTTTACGTCATCTTCAAATTTCCAAGGCTCAAAACCTTTATCCCATCTTACCCCCTGATCATCAACATTGGTTAATTCTCTTTTATCCTTTGCATATTGCCAAAGTTTTTTTGTTGAAGTATAGACTGTATGCTCAGTTGCTACATTTTTTAATCTCTCATAATCACGCCAAAAATGTGGAAACGGAACTGAAAATTGATTCAAATCGTTATAAGATGACCAACCTAATTCGTTAATATAGCCCAAAGCATCTGCCGGTCCGTCGGTATTGGCTCCGCCTACGTGAGCATAGAGAGGATTCTGACCATAACCTTCAAGAAATTTTAAAAAATACATGCGAGCTGAACGAACTGGGCCAATATATGACGCATTTTTACAATAAAATATTGCTAAAAATCTGGTAATTCCTCCTTCAGAAACGGCTTCATAAACGATATCCGCCGATGATAGACCTGATTGCGGTCGGGCTTCTTTATGATTTTCAATCATTATTCCCAAAGGTCGTTGTCCTTCCCAAATTGTTTTTTCAGTCTTAGATAACATTTCGCCATTTAAAGGACATTCTTCTGTCTTTGGTTCTGCATTGATGGCTGTTTCCGTGGTACTGTTTTCTGATATAGGGGCTTTATAAGTAATTGGTGACAAAAATGAGAGACCTTTTTCTTCTGAAAAAAAAGAATAAGTTGTTATTCCTGAAAGAATAAATAATATAAATACAACCACAAACGCGATTTTTTTGTTAATCATAAAAAATTTGGGAAATTTTAATTGCTTTTCTCAATTGCTTGTCTTTCTTCCTCTGATAATTCAAATTCTTCGCTTTTACCGTTTTTAACTTTTTTACTGTAAACTCTTAAACCTTCACGGGTGTGTATAAAATTAATAACTATACCACTATTTTCATAATTTAAAAAAGTGATGACAAAACTTTTTTCTCCGCCCAATCTTTCAAAAGGATTAAATCGGACTAGACCAACCTTCTGAATGTGAAGAGTTGAAACTTTTATCTCTTCACGTAATTCTTTTTTGACTATCTCAAGATCTTCTTTTGTTTTTTTATCAATCATTAACAACTCATCTAAAATTTCATCTATCTTATGTTTTCTGGTACTCGAGATTAAATTGTTATAGTGCGCTTTCGTTTTTAAAATTAATCTGGTTAAAATACCTAACCAAATAATAATTATAACTGCCACCAAATAAATAATCATCAAATACATTCTATAGTTTTGTACAAAAACTGTCAACAATAATTTTTTTCAGATTTGACATTTGAGATTCGACTCTCTATATTATTACCGTATGCCTAAGAAGACAAAGAAAGAAAAGATTTTAGCCATGTATCATAAAAAGCTTCGAATGCTTGAAAATAAACAAGTAGTTACTTCTCCA
>Ga0210019_1001737_pt1 | contig 22484 bp, 19 predicted proteins | sample CryGeyCG2114_020_2_FD_183969 | JGI IMG/M metagenome (GOLD analysis project Ga0210019, IMG submission 183969) | Groundwater microbial communities from aquifer - Crystal Geyser CG11_big_fil_rev_8/21/14_0.20 (SPAdes) (version 2) | ecosystem: Environmental > Aquatic > Deep subsurface > Groundwater ...
TCATCGTCAGACTTCGCAAAATGCTTTTCGCCGTAGCTGGGCTACGGCCTCAAAACATTTTGCTCGTCTTCCTCGCCTCGCTCGAAAATCTAAAATTTCGCTACGAAATAGTTTTGCAACCATCTCGATTTAACTATTTTTATGTGTTTGTCCATTGATAAGGCGATTATACTGAAGGTGCTCCACCTGTTCCCATTCCGAACACAGAAGTGAAATCCTTTGAGGCCGATGGTAGTGGTTTTACCGCGAGAGTAGGTCGTCGCCTTATCAATGGACGAAACTCAAATATGTCGAAATATCGATATATCGAAAGCAAAAGCTTCCGCCTTAGGCGGAAGCTTTTGCTTTTCAAATTTTATTAGTTATAATGCAATCATGAAAAAGACATACAAAATTTTAATTTTATTGATTTTTATTTTAGGGCTAACCATTGCCATTAATAAATTTAGCGCTGATGATTTTATAAAAAATACTTTCTATAAGATATTCACGCCGTTTCAAAAATCAACCTGGCAAGCTGGCGGCTGGTTCTCGGACAAATTAATAGCTCCCTTAACAGTTGGGAAAATTCAGACCGAAAATCAAAATTTAGTCAAAGAAAATTTATCCTTAAAAGAACAAATTATTATTCTCAAATCCCAAGCTGAAGAAAACGCCATACTGAAAGCCGCTTTGGGAATAAGCGCGGAGAGAAAAGAAAATATGGTCTTGGCTGATGCGCTGAACAAAGATTTTCTGGGAAACTATTTGCTGGTTAACAAGGGCAGTAAAGACAAAATAACCAAGGGCTTAGCGGTTATCACGCCAGACGGAGCTTTGGTGGGAAAGGTTGAGAAAGTTTATAACGACTTCTCGCAAATCATTTTAATTACTTCTGCCTCCAGCTCTTTTTCAGCTGAAATTGAAAACGAAAAAACCGGCGTTTTGGCGGTGATTAAGGGCAATGGCGATGGCAAAGTTTTTTTTGAATTGGTCCCGCAAGAACAAGTTTTAAGTAAAGGCGATTTAGTCAAAACCATTGCTTTGGGTAATATTTTTCCCAAAGATATTTTAGTGGGCGAGGTGCTGAATTTTGAAAAAGAACCGTCAAGCTCTTTCCAAAAAGGCGATATTCTGCCTTATTTTTTACGGAATAATTTCAAGCAGTTATTAATAATTGTTGATGAAAAATAATCACCTCAATATGCTTATTGCAAAATATCTAATTTGGCCGCTTGTTTTATTGGCCTTATTTTTTGTTGAATTAAGCTTTCTGCCCCAGCTTCTCCCTTGGGGCATAACCATTGATTTTGTTTTTTTATTGGTTTTTTTAAGTTGTTTTTTTCGCGAAAAAAATGACTATTTTAGTTATTTTTTAGCAACGATAGCGGGGGGATTTTTAGATATCTACTCCGGGCAATTGTTTTTTGGTTTTTGGATATTATTTTTTGTTTTACTGGCTTGGCTAATCAAAAAAATGAGTTTTTTAATGCAAGGTCTCAATGTTTTTTCTTTTTTGATAAATTTTTTAGTGGCTTATTTATTTTATAAATTTTTTTCCTGGTGGCTGGTTTGGCCAAACTTTTCTTGGCTAAACTTTATGATCACTTTTGCTCTTACGGGAGCTATAGGAGTTATTTCTTTTTTCATTTATGCCTCTTTACATAAAAAGAAAAGTTAAAGAAGTTGGAATAGAGGACATCTTTTTAGACAAACTTGCTCAAAAAAGAGAGCAAGAGCATTTTGTTTCCAGCAAAAAATTGGAAGTGCCGCTTGATAAAAATGGGTTTTTTTCTTTATTGGTTTTTGGATTTTTAATTTTCGGATTTTTAGCTGGCTTTACATTTTATCTGCAAGCGCAAGGCAAAGAAAAATACAATTCGCTCTCCCAGCAAAACAAATTTACAAATTTCAATTTATCGGCTGAAAGAGGCATTATCTACGACAGGAACCTTTTGCCTTTAGTAAAAAACGAGTCAACCTTTGAGCTTTGGGTAAAAAAATCCGAGCTACCCAAGGAAAATTATAACCAAGCGATCATAGCCATCTCTTCTATTATTCAAAAACCAGCCGAGTTTATTAGAAATCTCATAGATAGCGCCATACAAGATGATTTCTTGATAGCGGGCGATTTGAACCACGAACAATTAGTGCTTTTAACTGCTGAACAAGCCGAGTTTCCCGGGTTTATCATCAAAAAAAATATCTTACGACAATACCAAGGGCCTTTAAGTATGGGCCATATTTTGGGTTATTTAGGAAAAATCAGCCAGGGGGAGGTGGCGGTTTTGCAAAGCAACAATTATGAATTTGCCGACTATATTGGCAAAGAAGGCCTGGAAAAATATTACGAGAATATCCTCAAAGAAAAAAAGGGTATTGTTAAATTTGCCAGAACCGCCCAAGGCAAAATAATCTCGCAGGAAGTTGTACAATATCCCGCCTCGGGGCAGAGTTTGGTTTTATCCATTGACGCGAAATTGCAAAAGAAAAGCGAACAAGCGCTAACTTTGGCCTTGGCTGAAAATGGCCTTAAAAAAGGAGTGGTGGTTATTTTAGACCCAAGAAACGGAGAAATGCTAACTTCGGTTTCTTGGCCTTCATTTGATAATAATTTATTTGCTAACGGCATATCTATTGAAGATTTTCAACGGCTCAACGATGATAAAAATAATCCCCAGTTAAACAGAGTAATTGCCGGGCTTTATCCCAGCGGCTCGGCCATCAAGCCAGTCATGGCCACAGCCGCTTTAGAAGAGGGGATTGTTAATGAAAAAACAATTCTCTATTGCCCCCCAAAACTTTGCGCGCCTCATCAGTATGACCAAGGCGCTGATTGTTACCCCGACAATGCCTATCATGGCTATACTGATGTCAAAAGAGCCATTGCGGAATCAGTCAATCCTTTTTTCTATATGATTGGCGGGGGATACACCGCCCCCAAGCCGTCTAATGAATACTACGACCCCAAATTGCCCAAAAAATTTGAGGGCTTGGGCATAATGAAAATAGCCCAGTATCTTAATTTATTTGGTTTTGGCCAAACCGCCAACATTGATTTACCCGGCGAAGCCTCGGGCAGGGTGCCCGCGCCCGAATGGAAAGAGGCCTATTTCAAAACGCCGGCCACCCAAAAATGGTATTTGGGCGATACCTATAATCTTTCTATTGGCCAAGGGTATTTTTTAACTACTCCTTTGCAATTAGCCCAGGCCATCATGGCTATAGCCAATAACGGCCAGCTTTATCAACCCAAAATAGCCAAAGAAATTTTATTAGGCAACAATCAAAAGCAAGCAATCCCGCCGATTTTAATCAGAGAAAATTTTGTGGCCAGCTCCACCTTAAAAATTGTCCGAACCGGTATGCGCCAAACAGTCACTTCGCCGGCTGGCTCGGCTCACTCATTAAATGTTTTGCCCATAGCCGTATCAGCCAAAACCGGCACAGCGCAAATTTATCCCAACAAAAAAATTTACTTAAACTGGATCGCTGTTTACGCTCCCTCGGATAACCCGGAAATGGTCATGGTTGTTTTGATTGAAGAAGTAGTCGGACTCAAATCAACCGCTCAAAGAGTGGCGCGAGAAATTTTGGACTGGCAATTTTACACCCGTAACCTCAAAGAAAAAACACCCCCTGTTTTAGAAGCGCCAGCTCCATTAGAGGTCTCATCTCTAACTGGCTCAACCACACCCGAAACAATCTCCACAACCACTACTGCCACCACCACCGAAAGCGCTCCTTTCTCAACAACAACCATTAGTCATTAAAAATTTGGACGGGGTCTGACCCCGTCCAAATTTAATTAAATTAATTTATGATTTTACTTGATAAAAGCTTTTATACTATTAAAAAAGAAAAACAAAAAGGCAGAGGAATATTCGCTAAAAAAGAAATTCCCAATGGGACAATAGTGGCTGATTATTTGGGTCGCTTGATTAAAGTAGAAGAAGAGGAAGATTACGAAAAACGCTTTGGCCATTATGTAATGTTTTATAATGACAGAGCCTCCATTGTGCCGCAAGATATTAAAGCGGTTGGCGCTCATTTAATCAATCACTCTTGTATGCCCAATTGCGGTGTTTTACTTCTGCAAAAACATATAATTTATGTATCGTTGAGAAAAATTTTCCCAGGCGAAGAATTAACTATTGATTATGAAATAGAGCAATTACCCAAAGGAAATTTTCAATATCCTTGTTTTTGTAAAAACTTGTTTTGTCGGGGCACTATGAATGTTTCCCAAGAAAAAGAAGAAAAATGGTATCGCTTTAGCCATAAAGGAAGCAAGGTAAATTTTAATAGTTTAGAGGTGGCTTTTGGCCAGGCATTGGAACCCCTTAAAAAATATCCTAAATTTATGAAAGATTCTTTTGGCTATCCAGTTTTTGCTTCATTAATTAAAGAGCCGATTATAGTTTCCGACAGCCGGCTACCGTCAATAAAAGTTTTGCGCGAAAAAATAAAAAATACCGGCCGATGCCTGTATTTCCCTAAAATTGATTATTGTTTATTCGGTATCGCTGACAATACGCTCATTTCAGCGCCGATGAGCTATCTTAAAAAATTCATATAAATATGGATATTTTAGTCCTCTGCGACCAAGCAAAAAAAACTGCCAGAAACTGGGCAAAAAATCAACTTCCAACCATAAAAAACAAGGTAAAACCGCTAAAAAACTTTCCCGATGAGATTATTTTAGACGGCTTGGTTAATAATTGGTTTGAATTGTTTGATGAAAAAATTAAAAATCGCCAAGAAAAGTTTTATTTAGCTCAAACCGCCAGCGCCATAAAAAAAGTTGAGGTTAGTGTTTATAGAAAAGCCCTCAAAAAAGTTGGCAAAAAGCAGCTCAACTGCTGGGGCATTGACGAAAAACAAAGAAACCTGCTTTTAGGCGATACCGCGACACCCGGCCTTTTGGAGGTGGCGGGCCGGGCTGATAGCCTTTTTTTGCGATTTTTGCAAGCCAGCTATTTTTCGCCGCAGTTGCTTGATAACCAGCCAGCCAAACAAAAAAGTTTCGCCGTTATTAACAAGCTGTTTCCAAAAGAGTCTGGGGATATCTCTTTGGGTTTGATAAATATAAGCCAGCAAAATCGCTGGTTTAGTGAAGAACAAAGCAACTTATTATTCCAGCGCTACTTAAAAATTTTGAGCAGTTTTTTTAGCGATCTTAACTATAAAAAGATAGTAAAAAAACAAAAAGCAATTGAAAAAATTTATAGCCAATGCTTGCGAAGCGGCTTTCCTATTGTTTTAACGCCCCCGCTAGAAACCAGCCAGTTTGAGCCATACCTTGACCCAGAATTGCGAATTAGTTTTAGAGATAAAAAAACTAAAAATCAAGAAAAAACATTTCAAACATTGAAAAAAAATCTATCGGGGATTATCAAAAATAAGCAAATAGAGCAAAGAGATATTTTTCTTGTTAATCCGATTGTTTCTTTTGGAGTGAATTTAGTTTTTTGCGGCACTGCCCAAGAAAAGCCGGAAATAGTGATTTTTTTAAGAGAACAAAAAGAATCCTACGACAAAGCCCTGCCAACAATAGTCAATAAATTTATGGCTGCCGCCATCAATGAAACTACCGTAGAAAAAATGTCTTTATTCCTGACTATTTTCCACGAAATATTCCATCTCACTGGCGAAAATTCTCCCTGCTTGAAAAATTTAATAAAAAAAACTTCTGGAAAATTAGGCCTAAGAGACGCCCTTGAAACCGAAGCGGAAATTTTATATCGCTCCTGGCTCTTGAAAATGTCTGAAAGCAAAAAACTATTCGGTCATAAAGAACAATGGGCTTATGCCATGACTGCTTCTTCCCTGCAGGCGCTCAAAGATTTGCCCGAGAACAACAGCTATTTTAAGGCCGCCTGCTATACTCTAAACGAATTATTCGCTCAAAAAATCGTTTACCTAAAAAATAAACAATTTTACATCAAAAAAGAAAATAACTATCAGGATTTCAGCTACGCCCAAAACCAGTTAGTTAAAAATTATCTGCTGGCCTTGAAAAAAAATAATTTTCCTTCCGTAAGCTATCTGTTAGCCAACCTAAAACCCAATAAACAGTTGTGCTCGGCTATTTCTTTTTTGAAAGCAAGCTAAGCTTTTTAGCGCCGATCGTTATGAGCCCGTTGGCAACCTCGGCCCCGCCTTGCGAGGGATCATCGTCAAAATCAAGGCGGCCGCTGTCTAAATCAACATAGTCAATGGGCAGGGCCAAAGCCAGAGCGGCTCCGGTGGTAATAGAAATATTTGATTCATACATACAGCCAATCATAACAATTTTGTTAAAAATTTTCGCTAAATGAAAAATCCGTAAAAAATTGAAAGGCCCGCCACACTTCATTAACTTTATATTAACTCCGTTGGCGTAGTCTTTGGTGATAATTTTAACGGCATCTTTTATATCTACAACCGCTTCGTCGGCTATTATGGGAATAGGCGATTTCTTTGACAAAACTTTTAACTGCTCTAGCGATTGAGCGGCAATCGGCTGCTCCAAAAAAATAATCCCCAAGTTTTTTATTTTAACGATAAATTTTTCAGCTTGGGCAAAAGAATAGCCCTGATTAACATCAACAGCTAATTTAACCGCTTTCGGCAAACTCTTTTCCAAAACAACCACTTTGGCCAAATCAGTTTCCAAATCAAGACCGCATTTTAATTTTAAGATTTTGAAACCTCGGTCAACCGCTTGCTGGGCCTGAATAAGAGTTTGTTCAATACTTTCAATGCCCAAAGTAAAACAAATCGGGCAAGCTGTTCTGTATCCGCCAAAAAGGCTACCTAACTCAAGGCCTTTGGCGCTAACAAACAAATTCAAAAGCGCTTCTTCAATGGCCGACTGCAAACAAGGAAAACCAGCGAATTCTTGCTGGATTTTTTTATGATAAAGATACCATAAATTAAGAGGGATGCTAAAAAAATCTTTATTTAGCTTTTTATCAAGCAAAATTAAACATTTTTTAATTGTTTCTCCGGTAACCTCTTCGTCGGGAGCAGCGCTGCCTAAGCCAAGAAAACCGTTCGGCCCAGTAATTTTAATAATAATTACCTTTGCGCAAGAAACTGTTTCATAGGCGATAGTGAAGGGCTCTTTGAAATGCAAGTTAGCTGTAAAAAATTCAACTTTTTTTATCATAAACTACTAATTGGTTAGGGTAGTATTTTTTTGAAGCAATCAATTTCTTCTTGAAATATCTTGATCATGCGACCGCGATAGGGGAGTGGCAAATTATCCGCCAGCTTCAGAGAAGTGAAAAAGTTATTATAATAACTCCACTTTTTACCGACTCTTGGTAAAACGATTTTTTGAAAAGCCTTCAAATAACGGAATTTCAGCCCTCTTCTCAAAGCAATCATAAAAGCGAATTCTAAATCAGGATCGGGCAAAAAAACCTTCCAAGGATCCGCAAAGCATTCTTCAAAAAATCGTGAACTTTCCAGCAAGTTTTCTTTAAATCCCAGCTTGGCTGGGTCGAAACCGCAGGCCACCGCGTTAAGAAACATTTGATTGCATTTATGGCATTTATGGCACCATTGAGAGCCCCCTATCAACGGCTTTTCAGCCATACAAGAAAACATATAGGGAGCAATTTTCGGATAACGATGTATGAGAAAGAAAAAAATCAACAATTCTTCCAATGGCTCCAGCGAATTTTTAACCGCGCACTGCTGATTAGTTAAAACTCCTATTAAAGCATTTTTTGCCAACGACATTTCGGCGGTTTGGTCAGCGGAATAAAAAATTTTCCAGCCAGCCTTAAAACTAATATCATTGTTGAGGTATTCGCTACCCGTAAGAATATATTGCGCTTGGTGGCGATAAACAAATGGTAAAACCAGCAACGACAGCAAGGTTGTCTGGCTACCCCAGCCAAGCTCTGTTTTTTCTTTCAAGTTAAAAGCCCGGCCGTATCTGAAAAGACCGGGCTGGTGTTTGATAAAATAAGTCTGAACATTAAATTCTTTTGCCAGTAGCTTAAGCTTGTTTAACTTATATTTTTCTTCGTATGGCTGAACCGGCTCTTGGCAATAAACCAAAATTGGCTCTATGCCCAGTTCCAAACACAAGGCAAAAGTAGTTAAGCTTTCTTTACCAAAAGAAAAAGGAAGAACAGCTTTAACTTTTGAACGATTCCATTGCTCTATATCCCCTGGCTTGGGTGATTTTTCTTGATCGGGCAAATAATTAAATTCCAGATTATAAAATCGCTTCAGATACGATAAATGCGGAACACTATCACTTCGTTCGCAATCCAACATATCAAAAAGCTGATTCTTAAATAAAAACGGCTCACCAAGCGGATAGCCAAAATTATAATTGGCTCCTTTTTTGTCAAGCATTATTGGCAAAAAATTGGTTTCTGCAAAAGTTATGTTATCCGAAAATAATTCTTTAAGCGGCTTTGGCAACTCCTGCCAGACCTTGCCCGGATAAACAATGGAAAATTTTTGATTTTCCACAACAACATCAATGCCTCGCGATGTTATTTTTCTGGCGATGTTAAGTTTTTGAATGTTTTCCATACCTTAAAATTATTATCATAAGTTTTGTAGTCGGAAGTTATTTCTTCTCCTTTTTTTATTATTCTCGTAGCGATAAAGCTGCTCCCTTCGGTAATGCGGCAGTTAGGTTTGTTAGAGTGATTAAGAAAAAAAGAAATATCCATACTATTAAGGCCATTTTGCGGCGCGAGAATATAATCTTTCTCGTCGGTAGGAAAAAAATCGTCAATCATCTTTTTGATGCCCAGATCAAGATTATCCAATTCTTTGTTGGTAAATTTGAACCACCTTTGTCTATCAGCCCCACAAAAAATACTCGCGCCTTCGGGAATATCGCGAATAGCAAACACACCCACGCCTTCAATTTTAGATGGTCGCAAGCGACAATAAGTTTTTCTCAACCTACCAATGATTTTTTTCTTATTTTGGTTCATTGACATTATCTTGTGATTGGCTTAATTGTAAACGATAATCCAGCGGTTTATTTTGATAGCGCCTTACGGCCATTCTAATAACCTCTTCCAAAAAATCACCATAATTTATTTGAGTGAGTTTGGCTGTTTCTGCAAGGCAGTCCTGAATATTGATAGGCGGGTTGGCATTAAGTTCAAGCACATAAGGGTTGTCGTCCTGATCTACCCTAATACCAACCAAGCCGTAATCATAACAATTCAAAATATTGTAAGTATCCAAAGCAATTTCAGTAATTAATGTTTCTAACTTTTTGCTGATATTTTTAGCCGGTCTTTGAACGACTATGCCAAAATCGGCAAGCGAAACATCGAAATTTTTCATATTATAAGTAAAAATATGCCGCAAGTCCGAGGGCATATCTTTGAAAATATAACGCGACAACGGCAAAACTCTTAAGTCAATGTCTTTATTTCCTAATACCGCCACATCATATTCGTCCCCCTCAATATATTCTTCAATTAAAGCAGGGCTGCCCATCTCTTCAATGATTTTTTTTAATTGTTTAAAACGCTCTTCCTGATTGTTAACCACTGATTCGTTGGTAATACCAAAAGACCGGTCGGTGTTGGCTGGCTTGACAATTTGAGGATATCTTAGGGTATTGTCAATTTCTTCATTAATCTCATGAATATAGTCCCATTTTGAAGTTGGAATGCCATGATAACTTAAAAGCTTTTTTACCTGAATTTTGTCCATAGACAAACCCAATGCTAACGAAGAAGAACCAGTGTAGGGAATTTGCAAAATATCAAAAATAGACGGGGCATAAGACGCCAAGATGTTAGAATTATGAATTTTCTCGCCAACATTAAAAATCAAATCAACCTCGCTTGCCCTCATTTTTAAAAATGCTTTTTCTATATTGTTCAAGTCAAACACTGTAGTTCTATAGCCCCTTTCGCGCAATGCTTTTTCTATATTTTTTTCAATTGGCAGATGGCCATTATGAACATCTTTATTGACATTAGCGGCAATGCCTATATAAAGCTTTCTTTGGTCTTCTTTGGTGATGCGACGAATTTTTTCTATTTTGGCCGCCTGCAGGAGTAAATCAACATTAAGCAAGGCCTCAGAAAAACTGTTTTTTCGCGATGTTTTACCGATAGAAGAATTAGCGGTGAATTTTGCTATCTCAAAATTGATAAAAGCCGAGGCCTTTTGCAAATTATCTTGAGCGTCAAGCAAGCTATAACCAGAAACAGTTATCCAGCCCAAATTATCATAGCCCTCGGGCGGGACTAAAATAGGATCGCCGATTTTTTTATAAAAATGCATTTCTTCCACAAAGGATAGTCGCTTAACTTCGTCTTTAATATTAAGCTTCACTAAAACACCTGAATTATCCGAGCGAAAATCTTGACCAATAATATACTTGATTGGTTCAGCCGGCTTTTGAATTTTCAAATGTTCGCCAAGAGCGATTTTAACGGCATTTTCTATTAAATCAATGCCCCAGGAACCTTTAATATAAGAATAAACATAGTCGCCCCCCATTCTCAAGTTAATTTCAATGGGCACAGGGCCAGCCGGTGTTGATTTTGCCTCAAAATGGATAATACCGTTCTGAATGCCTAATTTTTCTAAAGTTTCTTCAGCCATTTCTAATAAATCAGATTGACTTTTGGCGGGCAAGCTTGAGGGAATGGCCTGACCCGTTTCCACGAAAAATGGTTCTTTGGTTTGAAAATTATCAGATATAGAAAAAAATTTAGTTTTGCCGTTTTGCAAAATAATATCAACATCTACCTCATCGCCGTCAATATATTCTTCCACAAAAATATCCATACCATCCGCTAAGGCGCTTTCGGTTTTGGCGGAGATGTTTTGTTCAATATAATCATAGGTGCTGACAAGCTCCTCTTTGTTGTTCACCTTAATGACATAAGCGCTGCTGGCGCCAAAAGCTGGCTTAATCACCAGCGGAAATTGTAAATTATCAGGCAAGAAAACGATGTCCTTGGAAGATTTAAGTAAAATATGTTTAGGCGAGGGCAAATAATTTTCTAAACAAAATTCTCGGAAAAGAAATTTGTTTCTTACTTTTTTAGCCGCGGAGAATGGAATGCCCGTAAAATTAAAACGATCAGTGATTTTTGAAGTAAGTAAAACATCATCTTCCCAAAAAGTTAGAGCGCCCTCAATATTAATATGAGAGTTGGCGATTTTGAAATCCTTGATTGCCTGAATGGCCTCGGCGTGATTGGCATTGTCGGCTAAAATCCAATGGTCAACATAAGCGTCAGCCCAATTTTTCTCTTTATTTAAGCAAACAATTATTAGCCCCATTTGTTTTAGGCGCTTCAAAATAAACCTTTTCTTAATTGAGCCGGTATTGACCAATAAAATTATTTTGCCAATAAGGCTATTCTTCATATATTGAGGAGCAGACCTCTAACAATTTCTTATAAATGTTTTTTCAATATAAGAGAGGTCTGCCCCGTATTAGTTATAAATCTTTTTAGCATAATTGCAATTGTTGATAACTTGCTTTTATGCTAAACTAAATAAAAAAATATTTTTTATGTCAACTATTGATGAAATCCGCAAAGTTCGTTTAGAAAAATTGCGTAAAATTGAAGGGGCTGGGCTTAACCCTTACCCAGCCGTTAGTAAAAGAACGCAGGTTATTGCTCAGGCTTTAGCTGATTTTGCCAAACTAAAAAAATCTAAAAAAGAAATTGTTTTAGCTGGCAGAATAATGGCTCAACGAGGGCATGGAGCTTTGTTATTTCTTAACATTCAAGACGGCACAGCTAATATTCAAGTTATTTTAAGAGAAGATAAAATAGGGGAGAATGATTTTAAGTTTTTTACTGAAACAATGGATATCGGCGATTTCGTGGAAATTAAAGGCGCTTTAATTGAAAGCAAAACCGGCGAAAAGACTCTTGAGGCAACTGATTATAAGATACTCGCCAAGGCGCTTTTGCCCTTGCCGGAAAAATGGCACGGACTGCAAGACGCCGAAGAAAAACTGCGCAAAAGATATCTAGACATTTTGTTCAATCCGGAAGTTAAAGAAATGGTGCGAAAGCGGGCTATTTTTTGGAATGCTATGCGCGAATTTCTAATGGCTAAAAATTTTTTAGAAGTAGAAACACCGGTTTTAGAAATTACCACGGGGGGAGCGGACGCTCGACCGTTTATTACTCATCACAACGCCTTGGATATTGATGTTTATTTACGAATTTCCATGGGTGAGCTGTGGCAAAAAAAATTAATGGTGGCGGGCTTGGAAAAAACTTTTGAAATTGGCCGACAATTTAGAAACGAAGGTATGTCGCCCGAACATTTGCAGGATTACACGCAAATGGAATTTTATTGGGCCTATGCTGACTATAACCAAGGCATGAAATTAGTGGAAGAAATGTATAAATTCGTCGCCAAAAAAACTTTTGGCACCCTGAAATTCAAAATAGGCGAGCACAAGATTGATTTTGCCAAAAAATGGGAAAAATATGATTACAAATCAATTGTGCAAAAATACACCGGCGTTGATATTGCCCAGGCCAGCCTGCCTGACATTGAAAAGGCCTTGCAAAAGTTGGGTGTCGTCTACGATAAAAATGGTTTTAACAAAACCAGAGCCATTGATAACTTATGGAAGTATTGCCGCAAAAAAATATCCGGCCCGGGCTTTTTAATTAATCAGCCCGTGGAGCTGTCGCCCTTGGCCAAAAGAAGCGAAAAAGACCAAAGCACCACCCAAAAATTCCAAGTTCTGTTGGCGGGTAGTGAAATGGGCACTGGCTACTCCGAGCTCAACGACCCGATTGACCAGACCCAAAGATTTCAAGAGCAGCAAAAGCTCCGCGAAGCGGGCGACGAAGAAGCTCAAATGAACGACCAAGACTTTGTGGAGGCCTTAGAATACGGTATGCCCCCCACCTGCGGCTTTGGCGCCTCGGAGCGCCTCTTTAGCTTCCTAATGAACAAACCCCTCCGCGAGTGCCAAATCTTTCCTCTAATGAAGCTAAAAATATAAATTTATGGATAAAAAAAACTAAAAAAAATAAACAAATTACTTTACTTTTTTTTCTTTTTATTCGTTCTTTCGTTGTCTGTTTTTTTCATTGCCAATAGGTTTATTGCCTTGCAGGATGAAATTATTTATTCTATTGGGTGGTTTTTTCTTTTTTTATGGTTAATTTGTATGGCCGTGTTATGTGTTTTGAATGGAGATGGTTGCAAAACTATTTCGTAGCGAAATTTTAGATTTTCGAGCGAGGCGAGGAAGACGAGCAAAATGTTTTGAGGCCGTAGCCCAGCTACGGCGAAAAGCATTTTGCGAAGTCTGACGATGACGCAGCCGAAAAGATAAAATTGCAGCAGGAATAGTTTTGCAACCATCTCATGGAATTTATGAAATAAAAAATCCAGATTGGTTCTTAACGCCTTTTGGTTATCACTCCGAGGCTTCGCTTGGGTGGAATATCGACGATAAACACAAAATCATTTTTAAAATTACAGCCCTGTTGAAGTTAATTATTGGAGTAGGAGTATTTGTCTTCGCAGTATTTTTCTTTGTTTTTGCTGTGCATTCGTTGTTGGGATAATAATAGTTCCCGCATATTTTTTTGACAGAAAGAAATTTTTGAGTATGATTAAATAAAAGAATAAAATATATGGCAAGCCGAATAAACAACAACATAACCCTGTCAAAAGCAACCATCTTAAAACAAAAAGGAATGGTTATTTTGCCTTTGCGGGAATATAAAAGATTGTGCGAAAATGCCGTGCCCACACATCATTTAGAGGGCAAGGAAGCGCGGGAGCTAGATTGGTTAATTAGAGATGGAGTAGCTGAATACAGGGCAGGCAAAACTATTAAGGCCGATTCCCTAGGTGAAGCATTAAAAATTTATGGACGAAAGAAGAATAATAAATGTTAATTATTCGCGTAAATTTCTGAAAGAAATGACAAAATTGCCTTCGTGCGTTATTGAGCAAGCCAAGGAAAAAGAGGAAGTTTTTCGCGCCAATCCGTTTGACCCATCATTGAAAACGCATAAATTATCAGGAAAAAATGAAGGGTGCTGGGCTTTCTGGATTAATTATTCTTACAGGATTAAATTTATTCTTGTTAGCCAATCAGAAGTTTTGTTTTTAGAAGTTGGCCTTCACAATATTTATAACTAAATTAAAAGTTGGTCGCCTTGTTCGCTATTCCATAAAAGCGGATTTTGTTTTATACTAAATTATTAAAAATTACACTGGTCTTACCAGTAAAAAACTATGCTTGATATTAAATTTATTCGCGAAAATCCTGAAAAAGTTAAACAAGGGGCGAAGAATAAAGGCGTGGAAATTGATATAGATCGGCTCTTAGGTCTGGACAAAAAAAGACGCGAAATTATTGCTCAAAGCGAACAATTAAAAGCCAAGCAAAATAAGTTAAGCGGCCAGGGCGCGCCCACCCCGGAAATAATTGAGGCGGCCAAGGCCTTGAAAGAAAAATTTCAGGCCCAAGAAATTATTTTGAAAGAAATTGAAAAGGATTTTGATGAATTAATGCGGCAAATTCCCAACCCGGCTTTTGATGAAGTGCCAGTGGGCCAAGATGATTCAGGCAACAAGGTTAAGGGATTCGGCAAAATAAAAGAAAAACCCAAGTTTGATTTTAAGCCCAAAGAACATTGGGAGATAGGGGAGCAGTTGGACATAATTGACACGGAGAGAGCGGCTAAGGTGGCGGGCAGCCGATTCTATTACTTAAAACGGCAAGGGGTTTTGTTGGAATTCGCTTTGATAAATTTTGCTTTTGAAAAATTAGTTAAAAAAGGCTTTATTCCAGTAATCCCGCCCGTGATGATTAAACCAGAAATGGCTTGGGCCATGGGCTACTTAGAGCAAACCAACGACGAAGAGGCCTATCACTTAGCCAAAGATAATTTGTATCTAACCGCCACTTCCGAGCAAACTTTGGGCGCTATGCACGCTGGTGAAACTTTTGAAGAAAATATCTTGCCTTTGAGGTATGTTGGGTTTTCTACTTGTTTCAGAAGGGAAGCGGGCAGTTTTGGCAAAGACACCAAGGGCATGTTAAGGGTGCATCAATTTGATAAGATAGAAATGTTTGTTTTCTGTAAACCAGAGGATTCGCTAAAAGAACATGAGGCATTGCGCGCCATAGAGCAAGAGCTAATGGACGACTTGGGCTTGCATTATCAAGTAATTGATATTTGCACCGGCGATTTGGGCGCGCCAGCCGCTAAAAAATATGATATTGAAACCTGGATGCCCGGCCAAAACAAGTATAGAGAAACCCATTCCACTTCCAACTGCACTGATTTTCAAGCAAGGCGCTTAAATGTTAGATATCGCGACAAACAAGGTAAGCTCAACCTTGTCCACACTCTTAACGGCACAGCTTTTTCCATGCGCCCGATTATCGCTATTCTTGAAAATTATCAGCAAAAAAACGGCTCCGTAGAAGTACCAAAAGTATTACAAAAATGGACAGGATTTAAGGAGATAAACTTAAAAAAATAAATGGACACTCTAATCATTTTACACGGCTGGCAAAGCTCCCAAGAAAAGTGGCAAAAAGTTAAAGAACTGCTGGAAAGCCCAATCTTAAAGGTGGTGGTTTTAGATTTGCCCGGCTTTAAGCCCGAAAACCAATTACCACGGCCTTGGAACCTTGATGACTATGCGGCTTGGCTGGAAAATTTATTAATCGCTTACCCCGAGCCAGTTTATCTTTTGGGGCATTCATTTGGCGGCCGCATTGCTATTAAGCTGGCTGCCAAAAACCCCTCCAAACTAAAAGGCCTTATTTTGGCGGCCGCCGCCGGTATTAAAAGAAAAAAAACAATCAAAGATAGAATTTTGCTAAAAATAGTTCGGCTGGCTAAAAAATTAGGCGTGCAAGAGCAGTCTTCAGATAGGCAAGGGACTAAAGAGCTCGCCCGAAAAATTTTCTATCGCTATGTTTTACGACGAACTGATTATTTTACAGCCAACCCTATACAAAAAGAAATAATGAAAAGCGCTTTAGAAGAAGACCTCACCGCGCTCTTGCCAACTATTAGCGCGCCTACCTTGATTATTTGGGGCAAAAAAGACTCATTTACACCCATCAAAGACGCTTATTTAATGAAAGAAAAAATAAAAAATTCTCGGCTGGAGGTCTTACCCCAAAATGGCCATTCACTGCACTTGCAATGTCCGGAAAAATTAGCGCCAGCAATAAAAAATTTCATTAACTCAACCCTTTTACCATAAACCCAAACCCTCTCATAATTTATGCGATCGCGCAAATATTGATTATGGAACAAATAGTTAAAATTATTATCGCTATTTTTTGGTATTTGTTTTTTGTCAAGATATTTTTATTCTGGCTGTGGTTATGGCAGTTAAAAAATTATCACTTAGGCCGTTTCAAAGCGCATTTTGAAGCGCAAAAAATAAAAAAGCTTATGGCCGCTTGGTATCGCGTCAAACTGCCTTTGGCCACCAAAAAAACTATCTTCATAGCCGGCCTTTGGTTTGTTTTGCAAGGAGCTTTTTTTTGGCTTATTTTTAGCCAGTCAGACAGCGCTTTTCGTTTGCTTATTTTGCTGTGGCTATTTTTCTTGCCAATTATTACCTCTGTTTTTATTTTAATTTTTCAAATACCCGCTTGGCTTTGGCAAATTTATATGATGAAAAAAGCCCAAGCCAAAAGAGCGCAGTTCAAAAACCTTACCGTGATAGCCATTACCGGCAGTTATGGCAAAACAACTACCAAAGATTTTCTTTCAGCCATGCTCTCAGAAAAATTTTCAGTTTTGGCAACTGAAAAAAACATCAACGCGGAAATCGGCATCGCCCAAACAATTCTCCATAAGCTTAAGCCCGAACACCAAGTTTTGATAGCTGAAGTAGGCGCCTACCAACGAGGAAAAATTAAGCAAGTTTGCGCTATGCTCCAGCCGCAAATTGGCATACTCACGGGCATCAACGAACAACACTTGGCGACTTTCGGCTCGCAAAAAAATATTATCAAAGCAAAATTTGAGCTGATAGAAGCCCTGCCCGAGCAGGGGACTGCCATACTAAATGGAGACGATGAAAAATTATCAATTAGCAATTTGCCAAGAACCGTTCGCTCCGCTCACTGTAATTCCTTCGGAATTAAACAATTTTCAAAAAACCTGCAAGTTAAATCTAAAATATTTTGCTCCAGTGAAACAAAGGCAGATTTTTGGGCCGAGGATATAAAAATAGAAAAAGAAAAAATTTCTTTTACCGCCCTTAGCCAAGATGGCGATCAGGCGCGCTTTGCCATAAACCTAATTGGCCGACAAAACATTATTAATGTTTTAATGGCCGCGGCTGTAGCTAAAACATTGGGTCTGACCATGGCAGAAATCGCTTTGGCTGGCCAAAAAATCCGCTCACATAGCTTGAAGCAGGGGATTAGCGGCCTTAATATACTTGACTACACTTATTCGGCCAATCCCTCTGGCATTATCGCTCACTTGGACTATCTAAAAACAGCCTGGCCGCAAGCTCGTAAAATTATTGTCATGCCCTGCTTGATAGAGTTAGGGAGCGCCTCAAAAGATGCCCACTACAAAATAGGCCAGGCCATTGGCCAAATTTGCGACTTGGCCATTATCACCACCCAAGACAGATTCAAAGAACTAAAACAAGGCGCGTTGGGGGCGGGCCTGGCCCAAGATAAAATTTTATTATTAGAAAAATCAGAACAAATTTTAGAAAAAATCAAAGCCGCTACCCGCCCCGGAGACATCATCCTATTAGAAAGCCGCGTCCCCAGCGCCTTGCTGGCACTGTTGCAAGATATGAACGATCGCTCACATAATGCAACACTAAAAAATATCAACCAATTTTTATGAGTCAATATCGCGTTAAAAAAAGAGCGGCCCGCCTCAAGACAAAATACAAAAAAAAGAAATCTCTCTGGAAAAATCAAGGGTTTCGTTTAATTATTTGGGGAATAATTTTAGCTTGCTCTTTGGCTTATTTACTCTTATTTTCGCCGCTTTTAGCCATCAATCAAATAAAAATAATATCCCCGGCCGCCTTGGCTGACATCACGCCAACTATAGAAAACTTAGTCAACCAAAAATTAGAAAACCATTGGGCTTTTTTGTCCATCAAAAAAACTTTCTTCTTGCTAAACACTACGAACCTTAAAAAAGAAATAGAAACAACCATGCCGCAAGTAGAAGGGGTTATTATCAAAAAAGAATTTTATCACACTGTAACTTTACAGCTGAAAGAAAGAGTTCCTCGGGCGGTCTGGTGCTATGCTGGAAATGACGCTTGTTATTTAATTGACAAAGCAGGTATGGCTTTTCAAACAACCTTTGAAAAAACCCTGCCTTTAATTACCGTAGAAAATAGCGCAGCCCCAACTGCTTTGCCCAGCCAAGTCATTGAACCATCAAAAATAACGCTAATTTTGCAAGTCATTAGTTTTTTCCAAGAAAAACTGGCCATTGCTTTACAAAATTGCCTGACCGATGGCCAAGATAAACTAACCATGAAAACCCAAGAGGGCTGGGAAGTTTATTTTAATTTAACAAGCGATCTTGAACCCGTCCTAACAAACTTAAGCCTTTTAATAGAAAAAACTCTGCCCCCAGAAAAAAGAAAAAACCTCCAATATATTGATATGAGGTTTTCCCGCGCGTTTTATAAATAAAGATGAATCAATAAAAAATTATGCGTTTCATTGGCTGCAAGGAAAATTTACTTGGCTTTATAGAAAACTTTGTCAAACAAAAAGACATCAGGGGCAACACCTTTTGCGATCTTTTTGCTGGGACGGGTAGCGTGGCCAAACATTTCAAAAAACTCGGTTATAAAATTATTGCATCCGACCTTTTATATTTTTCTTATGTTTTGCAAAAAGTTTATATTGAACAAAATCAATATCCTAAATTCACGAAATTATTAAAACACTTAAAGATAGACCCCTTAGAGGAAACGCTTTTTACCAGCGATAGCCAAAACTCAAAAGAAATAATCAAATATCTTAATAATTTAGAGGTGATTGAGGGTTTTATTTATAAAAACTACTCACCAGAAGGCACGCGGGGTCAAGCAAATACCCGCAAATATTTTACTGGCGATAACGCTAAACGAATTGACGCTATACGAGAAAAAATTGAAGAATGGAAAAAATCAAACTTACTTAATGAGCAAGAATATTTTTTCTTGCTTGGCGCGCTTATTGAAGCAGTGCCATTTATTGCGAATATCAGCGGAACTTACTCTGCTTTTCTTAAAGAGTGGGACAAGCGAGCGCTTAAGAAGCTGCTGCTTGAGGTGCCAGAAATTATTAAAAGTAAAGAAACACATAAAGTATTCAATATCAACGGCCTAAATGTTTTTGACCAAGTGAAAGGTATTGATATTTTATATCTTGACCCGCCCTACAATGAGCGGCAATACGCGCCAAACTACCATATTTTAGAAACTATCGCCAAGTGGGACAAGCCAGAAATTAAAGGTATTACTGGAATGAGGGCTTATGAAGATCAAAAATCCGAATTTTGTAATTCAAAATCTGGCATAAAAGCGCTTGGCGAAATTATCAGAAAAAGCGATTTCAAACATTTAATTTTGAGCTACAACGATGACGGTATTATGCCGGAAAATGAAATATTGAAACTATTTAATAATGCCGGAAAAACCGAAGTAGCAGAGCAGGATTATCAAAGATATAAAAGTAATAGTAATGGCGATCAAAAAAACGGGGTAAGAGAAAAGCTTTATTATCTCAAAAGCATAAACCAGAATAATAAACTTAATGATTTAAGCGGTTCAGAGTGGATTTACTTCTTAAATTCGGTTGATGTAACGCATTATTCAACAAAAGGCGCTGACGGCTTTGCCCATTATTTACGGGGGAAGCACCCATCGCCAAAACCGCCTCAATTAATGAAAAAGTTTGTTGATTTTTTCACAAAGGAAGGCCAGACTGTGCTCGATCCGTTTATGGGTGTTGGCGGAACATTAATCGCTTGCTCATTGTCTAACCGAAAAGGAATCGGCATAGATTTATCAAAAGAGTATATTGATTTATACAAAAAAACTTGTAAAGAGCTTGGTGTCGCTGAACAAACGGCAATCATTGGTAACTCCTTAGGGATAGATAAATTATTAAAGAAAGGCACAACCGTTGATTTTATTCTAACCGATCCGCCATATGGGGAAATGTTGAGCAAAAAGCGAACAGGACAAAGAAAAAAGAAAACTGGCATAGCCGTAGCCACGCCATTTACCAATCAGGAAACTGATCTTGGAAATATGGAGCGAGAAAACTTTCTTGAATCATTGAAAGAAATAATCATAAAATCAGTAGAATATTTAAAGCCAAAAGGATACATCGCTGTTTTTGTAAAAGACTTACAACCGAAAAATGGCGAACATAATATGCTTCATGCTTTTATAGCGGATAAATTATTAGAAATTCCAGACATATCTTTTAAGGGCTACAAAATTTGGTATGACGCAACGCAAAAACTATATCCTTTCGGCTATCCGCACGCTTTTGTTGCCAACCAATTTCATCAATTCGTTATGATATTTCGTAAGGAAAAATAATATGAAAAATAAACATTTGTGGATTTTAACCGAAGAAAGGCCAAAACAAGAAGTTATCGCTAATATTTTGACGATGTTCGCAAAAGACCATAAGTTTGCCTGTTTTATTGATACTATTCGGATTTTACCAATTTTAGAAAATGGCAAATTTTCTTTTCTCTATGAAGTAGCAGGTTTTCGCTCAAATAAAATTGGCAAGGTTTTTATAAAATCCGTTAGTGGTTTTTCCAGCTTTGTTGATTTCCTTATTTTTTATCAAGAAAAGCAACCAACCCAAAGGGATATTCCCCTATATGCCATTGAAGAAACAAAAATTGATGACAAAGAGAGTAGAAATACTGGCGCTTATCAACGCGCCTCAAAGTTTGTTTTCATTGATTATTATTACCCTAAAGTGAAAAAAATGATGCTTTATAATCTACAGATAACGCAAAAAGAAGTGCCAACGGCTACATATATTTTTGGCACGCGATTATTATTAACTCTGGGCGTTGCAATACTCGGTAAAAAATTAGATAGCAAAATTTTTCAGCCGTTCCGTTCGGTTGATGAAATTATCGCTCTCAAAGGAGCAATGAGGAAAGCCCACAAAGGCAACATTCCAATTTTAATCAAGAAAGTTGGCGATAAAATTACGGTTTCTGGCAGATTATATAAATCAGACGGACTTGCCCATGATCCGAATATCGGAGCATTAAGTTTGGTTTGCGCCGCCATTAGAAAATTAGGCTGGAAAGGTGAGATTATTATTACTAAACACGGCTTAAAGCAAGCCCATATTCAGCCGAATAATAAGTTTATAAAAATTGCTAATCGGCTTGGCTTAAAATTTGATCGTTTGAGTGTCCCTGCAAGTCCAAAGAGCGATGCCTACTGGAAATACGAAACAGAGGGCGAAAAACTTGGCACAATTTTTATTCATTTGGTAATTGAAAATTTCACAAAAGGTTATTCAATTTTTGAAAATCACGCCGGATGCGAAAAAGGTTATTTTATAACGAGCGAGGGCAAACATATCCCGCTTGAAAAATACTCGGACAGAAAAGCGTATAAAGCCGGCAATAAAAATAAAATAATCAGCATTCCTGATTTAATTTTGATTGATTTTGGCAGAAGCGAAATTATCAATATTGAGGGCAAAAAATATCAATTTCGCCAAAACGGAATTAAGGAATTAAAGGGCTTTAGCGATATAGAAAAAACCTATATCAAAGAGTATTATCCAAAATTCAAAATTACTCGCACTGTTGTTTTGTATGGCGGAACGGAAACGAAAATCATTGAAATTAAAGTCGGCTTTTTACTCAACGAAAACGGCGATTTGGTCTTGGGCATCAAAGCGCCGAAATTATTCAGAGAAGCAATCAAAAATTTACTTGATTTTTGGAGCTAAAAATAATTAAAGCAATTTTAAAATAAAATCATGTTGATTGATTGGGAACAAATTATTTTAATAGTTTTAGGATCATCTGTCATAGCTACTTTAGTAACTAAATCTTTTGATTGGCTTAGTGAGAAAGGAAAGAAGAAAGAGAAAGAATATCAAAAATTATATGCTCCTTTGAAATTTTATCTTTCATGCTTTGAATCAGTAATTGAAAATAAAAATCAAATTATTGAATTATCAGAGAGAGAAATTCCCATAGATGAGAGGGAACGAGAGAAGATACCAACTTTTAAGACACAAGGAGAATATCTAAAAAAAATTAAAGAGGTTCTAGAATCTAATCCAGGGTATATAAAAAAAGAACATCTTCCATTAGTGAGAGAATTTATTAAAGCTTATATTGATAACAGCCCCCAAAGACCTTCAAAATTACTTACTGTTATTGAAGTGTTAATAAAAAAATTATTGCCGTAGGCACAAGAGGGTTGGAAGGCCTATTTTAATTTAACAAGCGATATTGAACCCATCCTAACAAACTTAGGCCTTTTAATAGAAAGAA